>OJAI01000694.1_pt1 | contig 22112 bp, 19 predicted proteins | sample 1588891 | NCBI WGS metagenome assembly OJAI01 (sample SAMN03283255) | human gut metagenome | biome: human-associated habitat; material: feces | host: Homo sapiens | place: USA | collected 2013 | reverse complement strand
AAACCAATTGGGGACGGGGGATTTCCAGAAATCCCCCGTCCCCAATTAAAAGTTGGCCTCTACATACATTTCTTCTTTTGGTGTTTTTTCCACCACTTCTTCCTGCCACTGTTCTTTCTCTATTTCTTTTACTGATACGGAAAAGAATTTTGTTTCCATATTCATTTCTTTTGCAAGAAAGTCTCTGGTTTTCTCTGCAATATCTTTTTTTACTTCCTCGCTTCTGCCAGGATACATCTTGATTTCAATATGCGGCATTTCTTTTCCTCCTGCCTTTCTATATTTATTTCCTATAAGCTCCTAGCCCCACTGGATTCCAACGCCAGCCTCTACAGCTTTGTCATAAATTTCTTTTGCTGCCACCAGATCCTGAGCCGCTACGCCTACTGTCTCGAATACAATGATCTCATTGTCGTTCTCTCTTCCCACGACTTTTCCAAGCAGCACATCTCCAAGATCTCCGGTGAAGTCGTCTTCTGTGATGATTCCCTGCTCCAGCGGGATCAGAATATCGCCGGACTCGGACAGTACCGCATCACGGGAATCAAAATATATCTTAGACGCTCTTGGAAGGATCGCCGGATCCATCTCCTGCATATGGTGCTGGTAAGCTCCTACACAGCTGATAGTTGCACCCTGTTTTACTTTTGTTCCGTCAAATACCGGTTTGGAAGAAGGCGTTACGGTGATGATCAGGTCTGCGTCATCAATCGCTTCATCAGAAGATGCTGCCGCCACGATCCTTGTGCCGTATGCTCTCAGTTCTTCCTGCATCTGTTCTGCAAATGCCTTTGTTCTTTCCGGGTTCATATCATATACACGAACTTCTTCCAGCTTCCGTGCAGCCAGCATTGCCTCCAGCTGAGTAGGCGCCTGTCCGCCTGTTCCGATCAGCGCACCGATCCGGCAGTCCTTTTTAGCCAGTACATCAAACGCTGCACCGGAAGCCGCACCTGTACGAAGCTGTGTTACATAGGTTCCGTCCAGAACCGCTGTCACAAGACCTGTCTTTCCGTCGATCAGCAGCACCTGCGCCGGAGAGGACGGAATTCCATTGTCAATATTGTGTGGGAAAATGTTGATGATCTTTAAGGACGCTGTATCCATCTCTTCCAGATATGCCGGCATAAACAGGAAGCAGCCGTCATATTTCGGCGCCTGGATATTGGTCCGAAGCGGGATCTCACATTTTCCTTCCACTACATATTGGAATGCCTTTTTGTCCGCCTCAATGGCATCCTTAATTGTAAAAACTTTTTTGATATCTTCTCTTGATAACAGTAACATTTCTGCACCCTCCTAATCGTTTTTTAGATACCCTATATTTCTGCATTTTATTTTATCACAAACACTTTTCCTTATCTATACTTTGCATCCAGATCCCAGGGCTGCATAGCGCCCCCTTCTTCTGCAGGCCGGCACATTCTCGCAAAGATATTTAAGCAGCCTTTTTCTTCCTTCGGCGGAGGACATACCCAATTTTTTCTCCGCCTTTCCAGTTCTTCGTCTGATACCAGAAGGGAAACCTCTCCGCCCGGGATATCGATCACGATCTCATCCCCATTTTCCACGAGTGCGATATTTCCCCCGTCATAAGCTTCCGGCGATACATGGCCGATAATGGCTCCATAATTGAATCCCGAAAATCTTGCATCTGAGATCAGACCCACACTTTTATGAAGCCCAAGTCCGATCAGCGCGTCGATACTAAGCATCAATTCCTTCATACCGGGCGCACCTTTACATCCTTCATAACGGATCACGATGATGTCTCCCGGCACAATCTCACCAGACTGGATCGCCTCAAACGCCGGACGGTCCCCATCAAATACCTTCGCTTTGCCCTTCATATATTTTACTTCTTCATACACAGCCGTCGGCCGTACAATTGCACCATTTGGCGAAAGGTTGCCCCGCAGGATCTTGAGCCCCGGCTCATGAAACAGCGGGCGCTCCAGGGAATGGATCACCTTGTTTTCCTGCGGCGTTACCATAGCCAGCATATCTTTCCAGGTGTTCCCGTACATTCCCGGGACATCCGTATATAATTTACTCTCCAGCATCTTCATCACATTCATGACGCCGCCCGCATAATGGAAATCTACCACTGTATATGGGCCGCTTGGCACAACTGCGTTGATACACGGGATCTCTTCTGCATATTTTTCAAAATCCTCCAGCGTCAGCCTGATACCCAGTTCGTATGCATAGGATAAAATATGAAGCACCGCATTGGTGGATCCTGCAACCGCCATATCAAACATGATGGAATTTAAAAGCACCTCTTTTGTAATAAGCTCAGACGGTTTTCTTCCTGCTTTTACCAGCTCTACCGCATATTTCCCCGCTTCTCTTGCTTTGCGAAGCTTTGCATTATCAGAAGCCGGAATGGTGGATGTGCCCGGCAGCACCAGATTCAGTACCTCGCCCAGCATCTGCATGGTATTTGCCGTTCCCATGGACGGGCAGGCTCCAAAGGATGGACACACGCTGTCCTCCATCTCCATCAGCTCTTCTTCCGTGGCACCGGAAAATCTGGCCGAATCCAGATCCGCCTCTACCACTGTTTTCCCGCAGTACTGTCCCGGCTGCATAGAACCGCCCGTTACGATCATAGACGGAATATCAAGCCGCATTGCCGCCAGATAACATCCGGCAATAATATTGTCACAGGATGCAATCATGACAAGACCGTCAAAATTATGTACCCGGGTCACAAACTCTACCGACATCGCCACGATATCTCTTCCCACCTGCTCGTATTTCAGTTCTTCCGCGCCATTTGCGATATTTCCGCAGGTAGCCGGAATCCCAAACTCTACCGGCACACCTCCGGCTGCCCAGATCCCTTCTTTTACCGCCTCCGCAATCTGTCTTAAATGTGCAGATCCAGGTGATCCGGCCATATAAGAGTTAGGTACACCGATGTGTGGCTTTTTGCGGATATCACTGTCCGAATACCCCGCCGCCTTCATCATAACTCTGCGGTGGGCCGCTTCCGCCCCGTTCCAGTATTCCTGTCCCATAAATTTACCTCCTTTACGTCTTCTTCCTTGTCTTGACAAAAAAATATCATTTATGTTTATAATAAATCATCTGTTTACCGCTGAAAAGCGGATTAAATTAATGATACCCTTAAGTTTTGCTTATATTTCATATTTAAAAAAGGAGCTGTTATGAGCAAATATCAGACGATCCTGGCGGTCTGCGAAACACACAGTATTTCTAAAGCTGCATCAAAGCTGAATTATACCCAGTCCGCCGTCAGCCAGACGATTAAGAATTTTGAAAAAGAGCTTGGCGTACCTCTTTTCAAGCGTTCAAAGCAGGGGATGGAATTGCTGCCCGGCACCGAGGAGATCATGGACTCTCTGCGGATCATCTGCCAGGAAGAAAATAAAATCTCCCAGATTGCAGCCGGACTTACCAGCCTGGAAAAAGGCCATATCCGCATCGGGACGATTCAGAGCATTTCTTATCACTGGCTCCCTGATATCCTGCGGGACTTTTCCGAAAGTTATCCCAATATCCGATTCGAGCTGACAGTAGACGGGTTCAGCGCACTAAAAGAAAAAATACAGTCAGATCAGCTGGACTGCATTTTTGTTTCCCGTTATTCTGTTCCGGATCTTCCATTTATCCCTCTGGGGAGCGACGAACTGATGCTGGTAACCCCTCTGGATCACCCGCTTGCCGAACAGCTAACTGTTTCTTTGACCGATATCAGCGGGGAAAATTTTGTTCTCTCTTCCGATGGTCTGGATTATGAAACCGGAAAAATCTTCGAAACCAATCACATCACACCCAAGATCCAGTACCAGCTCAACGAGGACTTTGCCACATTAAAGATGGTAGAGCAGGGCTTCGGCATCACCATCCTGCCCCGCCTCCTGCTGGAGCAGGCTCCCTTCCAGATATGTGTCCGGCCCTTTAGCGAACACTACAGCCGCACCCTGGGCGTCGCCTGGTCAAAAGATACCCCGCCATCGCCTGCTATATTGAAATTTTTAGATTATGTAAAAATGCAGCAAGGAAGTTCTGTGTTTTCCACAACCCATTCCCAGGATTTTCCCACATTTCGGGGATAAAATTTCATTGGGGACGGGGGATTCTTTAAAAAGGGACGGGGGATTTTTGAAAATCCCCCGTCCCTTTTTAAATTGCGGTCAATTTGATCAGTCTTGCCTGAAAATCTCCTTTTTCCTTCCACTTTGAATTCCGTACTCCAGAAGCCGTATCCGACAATATCAATCCGGACTGCATCAGCTCATCGCCATAACAATCGTAATCCAGATCCTCTATCTGATACATCACTTCTTCGTCGAGGCCCTCAAGCTTCAGCCTGCAGAATCCTGTATTTGTCGGCTGCAGGATCCGATAATATGCGACCAGTGCTTCCCGCCGGTCTTTCGCCACCACCATCCAGGCTGTCTCATTCCCCTCAAAGGGACTCTTCAGCCGATAAAATGTTCCGTGGTGAATCAAGGAACGGTGTTCCTTCATAAATACAACCTGTTCCCTGATCTTCTCCAGATCTTCCTCCGTCAGTTCCATAAGATCAAGTTCGTAGCCAAAAGTCCCGAAGTATGCCACATCAGCCCGCATTTCCATAGAGGTCTCTCTCCCCGTCTGATGATTGGGCGACGCAGACACATGGCTGCCAATACTGCTGATCGGATATACCATGGACGTACCATACTGAATCTTCAGCCGCTGCACCGCATCTGTATTATCTGAAGTCCAGGCCTGAGGCGCATAGTAAAGCATACCCGGATCAAATCTTGCACCGCCGCTGGCACAAGACTCAAAAAGAATATCCGGAAACTTCTGGATCAGCCTCTCATAAAGCTCATAAACCCCCAGGATATATTTATGGTAAGTCTTTCCCTGATATTCCCTGTCATTTCCATTTGAAAAAATATCAGAAAGCGTTCGATTCATATCCCATTTAATATAAGAAATCGGAAGGTCAAGGAACAGACGCTCTAGCATATCGTAAATATAATCTCTCACTTCCTTTTTCGAAAAGTCAAGAACATACTGGTTTCTGCTGTGGCACATATTCCTGCCCACCTCTGCGAAAACCCAGTCCGGATGCTTCCTATAGAGATCACTGTCTTTATTAACCATCTCCGGTTCGATCCACATACCGAATTTCAGTCCCAGGCCATTGATCCGTTCCGCCAGAAGCCGCAGGCCTCCTTTCAGCTTTTCCTCATTCGGATACCAGTCACCCAAGGAGGAGGTGTCATCATTACGCTTCCCAAACCAGCCATCATCCAGAACAAAAAGCTCGATTCCCAGCCCAGCCGCTTTTTCCGCCAGTTCATAGATCTTCTGCTCATTGAAATCAAAATAAGTCGCTTCCCAGTTATTGATCAGAATCGGTCTCTCCAGATCCCGCCATTTCCCACGGGCCAGGCGGGTCCGGTAAAGTTCATGGTATACCTGGCTCATTTTATTTAAGCCCTTATCAGAATATACCATCACCATTTCCGGTGTCTGAAAGCTTTCCCCCTGCTTCAACGTCCAGCGGAAGCCGTGTGGATGGATTCCCAGCAGCACACGGGAAACATCATAGTTATCCACTTCTACCTGGGCCAGGAAATTTCCGCTGTAAACCAGACTGAACCCTAAGACTTCCCCCGAAAATTCATCCGCCTTTGGTCTTTTCAGCACCAGGAAGGGATTAAACTGATAGCTGCTTGCTCCACGCATACTATAGATTCCCTGCAGACCATACTCCAGATACCGTTTTACTACGTTCCTCTCTCGTGCCCAGGCCCCGGCCAGCTCAATCATCTCATAATCCCGGTCCGGCAGATCCACACAGCCACTCAATGCATTCAACAGGACCTGGTCATCCTCAGATTCATTTTCAAACCGCACGCTTCTTGTGATCACCGGATAATCCTCATAAATTGTATAAATCAGGACCATTTTCATATGGATATAAGGCTCTTTCAAAGTCACTTCCAGAGTTTCAGCCTCTTCCGGCTTTTCTACATATGTGGCCGGCATCCCGGAAAGCTCTGGCTTCCCTTGATATATTTTATGACTGTCATATGCAAATTCTACAATCCTGCTCCCGTTAACTCTTTCAATTTCATAAGCCGGATACCGCATATCGCCATTCCCAAACGTCGGGTATTCCTGTTTGATATGTTCCAGAGAAAAATCACAGTTCCCCTCAAAATTGTACGGCGCCATATCTCTGGAACAACGCTCAAACAAATGGCTGAAATCTTCCCGGTCCCTTAATCTCTTTCCATAATAAAGCTGGCCCAGCTGCCCGTTATCGATAATCTGAAACAGATAACTGACCTCCTTATTATACAGATGAAATTCTTTGGATTTTTCATGATACACGATCGGCATAATTTTTGTCTCCTTAATCTATAGTCTATTTAATATTCCTCACGTCAGAAATTGAGGCCGTTTCTCCCATGCTTGACTTTTCACCCCTGAATGTTTATCCTTTTAAGTATTAGGTGGTGATATTTATGACTTACTTTGAATCAAAAACCGGCCCATCCGATTACCAATATTTATATGCCCCCGGACATCAGACAGAAGACCTCTATCTATGTTACTGCGGAAGCCAGAACTGTCCCCGTGATCACTCCTTTGGCCCTGCTGCCAGAGACGAATATCTGATTCACTTTCTGACCAGTGGCAAAGGGTTTTATCAGATCCAGGGCAGAGAATATCCGATTTCCCGAGGCCAGGCCTTCCTGGCTCCGCCTCATGTTCCTACATACTACTATGCCGACTTCGACTTCCCCTACTCCTATGTCTGGATCGCATTTAACGGGAAACAGGTTCCTTCCTATCTCGAAAAGACTTCTCTGTCTCTGCATCACCCTGTATGTGATCTGAATTTTCCGGTGGAACGTATCCAAGAGATCGTCTCTGATATCCTGCAACTTCGCAGACGTACATTGTCCTCCGAACTTGCCTGCATCGGCTATCTTTACGAAATTCTCTCTTTGCTGACCATTGACGCTGCTTCCTCAGCCGCCGAACCGGTATCACCGGACCGTCTCCCGGAAACTTATGTTAAACATGCGGTACAATTTATTGAGCATTCCTACGCCTCCATATCTGTCTCTGACATTGTGGATTACGTTGGTGTTAACCGTTCTTATCTCTATACGATTTTTAAAAAAGAACTTCATATGTCACCACAAAAATATCTGGTTTCATTTAAGCTTTCCAAGGCGGGAGAGATGCTTCTGGACACAGAGCTCTCCATTGCAGAAATCGCCTCCCGGACCGGGTATAATGATTCGCTTAATTTTTCGAAAGCATTCAAGAAACATTTTGGCTGTTCCCCTTCTCAATATCGTACAGCCCATCACATAAAATAAAACAGCAAACCATCTGAAAGGAGGAGTTCTCTTGCAGCCTATTTTTGAAGAAGATGCAGGATATCACTGTCTGACCCGGATCGATCATCACACTACTGATTTATATCTCTATTCCTGCGGGACTCAAAAATGTACACCGGGCCATTCTTTCGGTCCTGGCTCCCGACCCGAATATCATCTCCATGTCATATTGGACGGCAACGGATTTTTTGAGGTTAACGCAAAGACATACCATTTAAAACGCGGACAGCTGTTTCTTTGTCCCCCAAACACAGCCGTTCACTATTACGCCGACCTGGAATCCCCCTGGTACTATGCCTGGATCAGTTTTCATGGGACAAAAGCGCCCCTTTTCCTGAAATCTGCCGGTTTCGATGACACAACTCTGATCCGCAGCTGCAATATCCCTCCCGAAAAATTCACCGCTTTAATCCACCAGATGCTGCGGGCCAGTCAGATGACTTCGGTAAATGAATTGGCCCGCCTCGGCTGTTTGTACCGTTTTTTCTCTCTGCTGATCGATTCTAACGGTATGCCGTCTGATAATTTCGCTGTTCCATATGATGTTTCCAGCGATACATATATCGAACATGCTTTGCAGTACATTTCTGTCAACTATAACAGCCAGATTCAGATCTCTGACATTGCCAGTTATATCGGCGTGCATCGTTCGTATCTGCACAACCTCTTTAAAGACAAGCTGCAACAGTCTCCCCAGGAATATCTTCTTACCTTCCGTATGGAGCGGGCAAAAAAACTTCTGTCTACTACCTCTGACTCTGTAAAAGAGATTGCAAAGCAAGTAGGATATCAGAATGCTTTTTCTTTCTCCAAAGCATTCCACCGGGCAACAGGGATGAGCCCTACAGAATACAGGCTTCTACCCACCCACAAAATTTAGAATTATAATTTTCCTCCGGATGTCGCAATTCCTTCAATGAAATGTCTTTGAAACAACAGGTAGATTACGATCATAGGCACACATGCTATCAGCGACGCCGCCATCAATTCCGGATAGTTTGCCGAAAACTGCCCCTGTATTTTTGCAAGCGCTGCCGCCAACGGCATAGACGACTGCTCTGTATTTGCTATTAATGGCCACATCAGATCTTTGAAGCCAAACAATGCAGTAAAGATTCCCAATGCCACCATAGATGATTTGGTCAGCGGCAGCATAACATACAGAAAGGTCTGGCCAATATTACATCCATCCAGCCTGGCCGCATCCTCCAGATCTTTGGGAAGTCCCATATAAGCCTGACGCATCAGAAATGTTCCAAATGCAGTCACAAGCCCCGGGAATACTAACGAGAAGATCGTGTTCAGCATCCCAATCTCAGACACCATCAAATACTGAGGGATAATAAAAATCTGTGTGGGAACCATCATCTGGAACAGAACCAGCCCAAAACAGATATTTTTCCCCTTAAAATGCAGCCGTCCAAAAGCATATCCTGCCATTGTAGCCGTCACAACCGCACATATGATCCTTCCCAGGATCATCAGCAGCGTATTGATATATAATTTTACAAAGTCCATCTTCCGGAGAACCTCCGAGAAGGCGTCTGTCCTCCACTCCGAAGGAAAGATCACGAAGGGATTCATCTGCGTCGCCTCTGTCTCCGTCTTAAAAGCCGTCAGAAACATCCAGATAAAAGGAACCAGCATGATCACTGCTCCCAGGATCAGGACGATATGTTTCGCCAGGCGCTTTGTGTTTCCGTCTTTCCTCATGTCCGCACCTCCTTAGTCGTAATGAACCCATTTCTTCTGGGCAATCATCTGGAATACCGTAATCACCATGATGATGCACAGCAGCAGTACCACAATGGCTGATCCATAGCCTTTATTGTTCTCCACAAAGGCGTACCGGTAAAACAGATATACCAGCGACTGGGTCTTGGTAAGCGCCGGACTGCTTCGGTCGATCATCATGAATATGGTATCAAACACCTGGAGTGATGCGATCACTCTGGTTACCACGACAAAAAACATGGTCGGTGAGATCAACGGCACTGTAATCTTAAAGAACTGCTGAACCGCATTGGCCCCGTCAATTTCCGCCGCCTCATAGTAATCCCGGGGAATCTCCTGTAAGCCTGCCAGAAAAAGTACCATATTATAACCAATCACACTCCAGATTCCTACGATTGCCACAGATACAATCGCAATATCCGGATCCGAAATCCACTCCACCGGCCCCAGACCGATTTTAGCCAGCAGATGATTCAACAGGCCAAATCTGGTATTATAAAGCCAGCTCCATACCATAGCCACAGCTGCCGGAGCCGCAACCATCGGCATGAAATAAATTGCCCTGTAAATAGACCGTCCCTTTATCTTCCTATTCAGCAGCACAGCCAGCACCAGCGCAATGGCTATCGAAACCGGCACTTCTATCACCGCATATTTTAAAGTATTCAGTAAAGCCTGCCAGACCATCCCATCTGAAAACAGCCGCTCATAGTTTTCTGTTCCAACAAAAATGTTTCCCCGACCAAAGGCGCCCGTCTTGAAAAAGCTCTGATAGATCGACTGAAAAATCGGAATAATATTTAAAACTACCAGCCCGATCATCGTCGGAAGGATAAAGGCCCATCCCCATATAAATTCAGCTCTTTTTCGTCTTGTCATTTTGGCCTTTGTCTTTTTTACTGCCACTCATTCCACCTCCTGAACTTAAACTTCCTCTTTAAAAAGGGCATCTCTTACCGAGACGCCCTGATATTTCCTACTGTTCTTCTGCAAGGAAATTATTCATTTCTACGGCAATGTCTTTGCATACCTCTTCCATCGGTTTTTTCCCGCTGAATGCATCTACCATCTTGTCCTGCATCATCTGGAACCATACCTGTGTATTCTTGGAACTTGGGTAAGCCTGTGCGTCATCCATCATATCCAGATATACCTGCAGGTTGAACTGCGGATTTGATGCCGCCCATCCTTCTGACATTCCTTCATATGCCGACATGGTAACTCCAAGGTCAGCCTGTTTCTTCTGAGCTTCTTCGGATCCCAGATATTCGATCAGCTTCCATGCGCCTTCTGTATTGTCTCCCTGTGCGGATGCCGCCCATCCGAGACCGTTATAGATAGACTTGGTTCCCTCCGGTCCTTCCGGAAGCGGAGCTACGTCACAGTTCTGCTGAACATATTCGTTGCCTGCAAGTTCTGCAAGAGACCAGGATCCCTGGAATGTCATGGCAACGGTTCCGTTTTCCATCAGTTCTGTCGTTTCGTTTTCTGATACAACACTATAGTCCGGCATAGATCCGTCCTGGATAATGCCTTCGATCACCTGCATTCCTTCGATGGTCTTCGGATCATCAAAGCCTGATTTTGTCTTATCTTCGCTGAGCACTTCTCCGCCGTATGCATAGATGGTGCTGTACCAGGACTCCTGATAGGATCCGGGCTTGATCGCTGTTCCGTACTGGCTGCCGTCAGCTTTTGTCAGAGCCTTGGCGGTCTCGCGGAAATCATCCCAGGTCCATCCGGCTTCCGGATAAGGAATGCCTGCTTCATCAAACATGGTCTTATTGTACCACACGGCACAGGTATCGACATCCTTTGGAATCGCCAGCTGATCGCCATCAGCATTCTGATAAGTATTTACCAGCGCTTCCGGATATTTTGACAGATCAATTTTATCACTTTCTTTAATCAGGTCAGACAGATTCAATAAGATATCATCATATTCTGCATATGTCCCGATCTGATCAGAATGCATCCAGAAGACATCTGGCATGGACCCTCCCGTTGTTGCCGCTTCCAGCATTGTCCAATAATCGCTCCAAGGTGTAATCTGAATATCAACTTCAATTCCAGTCTCTTCCGTAAAGTCATCCATAATTTCTCTCAGCCCAGGCTCCTGATTGCTGTCCCAGATCGCTACTGTTAAGGGTTCATCCGAACTGGTAAGCTCTGTACTGCCGCCTCCGCTGCTGCTGTCATCACTGCTGCCGCCGCACGCTGCAAGAGACGCGCCCATTGCTGCCACTAAAAGAGCTGCAAGCACTTTTTTCAATTTCATAATCTAATCCTCCATTCTTGAAAACTTGTCGAATAATTATCCGTACCGTTTATGCATAGTCCGATTATATCATCAGCCTTTTCTATCACAAATGGTGAAATGTCCGTCCTCCATGTCCTTTTGTCAACACTTTTCCCTTCTGTTCCCCACTCTATATTCTCGTATTTTTATGTGTTTTATGCTGGTCTGTCCTTCTGTATATTATTTTTTTATCACATTTGCACAAAAACATTCAGACATGCTGTATTGTATTATGACCATACAAAAAAGGCAGAGATAAGAATATCAAATCTCTGCCTAAAGAGAATTTTAAAAGTCAAGTCTAAACTAAATGACGTTGGCTTTTCACCCCTCTAATCGATTTTTCTGAACACCGGTTTTCTTTCTTCAAAAACCGTATAATACCGGAATCCGCATTCTTCCAGCACTGCCTTTGCCTTTGCAAAATCATAGGCAATATGCTCCGGGCAGTGCGCATCTGCTCCTACAGTGATGATTTCTCCGCCCAATTCCCGGTATCTTCGGATAATGTCCGGGTGTGGATTGCAAAAACCAAGGCCATATTTATATCCACCGGTATTTAATTCAATCCCTTTCCCCATGTCCAGCACTTTTTTCAAAATCGCATCAATTTCGTCCGCATACTTTCGATATGAGTAGTGCTCCGCCTTTTCTTTTCCATACCGTACCACATAATCAATATGCCCCAGTACATCAAAATCCGAAACCATATTCAAATTTTCCAAAGTCAGACGAAAAGTCTCTGCATAAACCTCTTCGTCTGTTCTTCCTCGGAATGCTTCTCCATAATATGGGTCGATCCCATGAATCAGATGGACGGATCCTATAACAAAATCAAATGGATATTTTGATGTCAGATCCTTATAAAAGGCCCCCAGATGCGGCTGAAGACCCAGTTCGATTCCGGTGCAGATCCGGATCCTCCCCTTATAGGATTCTCTATACTTCTCCAGAATCCGGAAATATGCGTCCACATCGAATATAAACGGCACGCCTTCCACATCCGGCACTTCAGGATAGTCTTGATCATAATGATCCGTCAGACATATCTCTGTAAGACCTTTCTGTATAGCGGCTTCGATCATGCTCCCGACAGGGGCTTCGCTGTCTGTAGAAAATTCGGTATGCATATGATAATCACTTCTGATCATCCCCGTTTCCTCCCCTGCATAAAAATCGGGTTGCTCCAGGCTGTCTTTCCGTTTTTATCTGTACATTTCACCCGGACATAGGTCTCATGGCCTTTCAGCACATATTCCCCGTACCGGATCGTTTCTTCATAGTCCTTGCACACATGGGAAGTCCCATCGTTTACATCGTTCCCGGCAATAAAATCAATCCGGAAAACATCACTGCAATCTACATATGCAATACCATCACGGATTCCCCAGTCATAAATCTCCGGCCCGGCAGACGAATAATAATTTCCAGCCAGCATATTCTTCAGAATTTCTTCCCTGTCCAGCCGATCCGCTTTTACTACTATATATCCGCCACAGCTGTCATCAAATAATCCTTCATTATGATTATCGTCGGAAGCAAATCCCAACATTGGAATTCCCTCCCTTAGCATTACATCCCAATAGGTCTCATCGTAGCCAGTGGCACTTTCATTGACTGTATCATAATTGAAAATCTCCAATGCCCATATACCTTTCGTGTAGATAAATTCTGATTCCCGCACTCTGGACCATATGGGATGATTATAGGTTGCGATCATTCCCCTCTTTGTCATCTCATCCGCCAGCTGCTGGGCAGCCAAAGCTCCATCCCATTCCCCATAAAATTTCAGTACAGGATGAATCTCTTTATGACGGTAACAGGGAAGTTCTGCTTTCTTTATCATTTCTTCTGTCCCAAGAATCCCATGGATATGATGAACCTTTTTTCTTCGTCCAGAAGAACCATCTCCTTCATAGAGCACCGCCGAGGCTTCGAGTCCGGGAAGGATAATAAAATCCTCGCAGTCAAATTTTTCTCTGTAATCTGTATATAGATCATGCTCAGAAAAACAAAGGAATTGGTAGCCATGCTCCCGGAACATTTTAACTGACTCTTCCGGAGTCAGCATCCCATCCGAATTCACCGTATGGCTGTGCAGATTTCCCTTATACCAGTTCCCATGCTCTGAAAAACCCCGAATTGTTATTTTATTCAATGCGCCACCTCCACATATTTATTTTACAGACGCACGCAGTTTCGGTCAGAAATACCGATATGAATTTTATCACCAATATCATATATGGATGCACTGCGGAAGAGAACGTCTGCGTAAACTTCTACATCATTGACATTTACACTGTAACGAAGTACATTCCCTCTCGGAACAGAATCGGTAATCGTCCCCTCCATGCAGTAATCTTCTGTCGTGATCTGATCCTTTGAAAGGAAGAATGTCTCCGGGCGGATTGCCACCTGGCCTCCCTGCCAGTCTCTGTTTGTCATCCTCTTCATCGCGGCCGCATCAAGGATGTTGTAGCTTCCGATAAAACCTGCCGCAAATGGCGTAACCGGCTTTGTGTATACCTCAACCGGGCGTCCGGACTGTTCAATCTTTCCATCATGGAACAAATGGATCACGTCAGACATGACCATCGCTTCATCCTGATCATGAGTTACAAAAACAGAAGTCAGCCCCAGATTTTTATGAATCCTGCGGATACTGGTCTGCAGGGATTTCCTCAGCTTTGCATCGATCGCGCTCAGAGGCTCATCCAGCAGAAGGACTTTTGGCTGCATAACAATTCCTCTTGCCAGTGCCACCCTCTGCTGCTGTCCGCCAGAGAGATTTGCCGGATACTCTTTTTCCTTTCCTTTTAATTCTACCATATCTATAGCATCTTTGACACGTCTGTTTATCTCTGATGTATCCAGTTTCTGAAGTTTTAATCCAAACGACAGATTTTCCTCTACTGTCATATTTGGGAACAGGCTGTACTGCTGAAATACCATTCCGATATTACGGTCTTTAGGATCCTTGTTTGTGATATCTTCCCCATCCAGCAGGATCTGTCCGCCGGAAATCTGCTCCAGCCCTGCCAGGCAGCGCAGAAGGGTACTCTTTCCACATCCGGACGGCCCCAGCAGTGTAACGAAATCGCCTTTGTTAATTTCCAGATTAATCCCCTTTAATACATGGTTATCTCCGTAAAATTTATCAATATTTTTAAATTCAATATAAGCCATTTTTATCTATCCTTTCTGTCTTTCCCTCTTGACTGCAGGAAAAACGCACATGCAGAAATAATCAGTGTCACCAGGAACAAAATAATGATGACAGCACAGGTTCTCTGTCCGGATTTTTTCATAACATCATACAGATACATTTGTGCGGTCATAAAATGTCCTCCAGCCAATGTATTAATAATTACAAAGTCTCCAAATACAATCGCCATCGCAAGCATAACGGATACCGTAACTCCACCCATAATATTGGGGATTACAACGCGGAAAAAAGCATAAAACTTACTTGCGCCAAGCATCTGTGCTGCTTCTATCAGCCTGGGCGCTCCTACTCCGTGCAGATTATTACGGATTCCCTGATATACATAAGGCAGAATTACTACCATATAAGTTGCAACCAGCATAAACATCCGGTTTCCAAAAGGTTCCGGCGCGCTGCTGTAAAGAGATAATACACAGATGGGAAGGATGACTCCCTGAATTGCATATGGAATCGTACATAAAATCTGGATCAGTCTGTCCCATTCCGGATGATAAACAACCACCACATACATCGCAAGAAGCACAAACACCGTACATAAAAGAATCGGGATAATCGAAATGACTACCGTCCGTCCCACTGCTTTCCAAAACAAAGGATCACTAAACAACTCTGTGTATGCTCCCAGGGTAAATCCTGTCGGCATAATGTCTACCCATTCCTGAAACAAGGAATAAATCAGCGTCATCACCAGGGGAAGCAGAAGATATGCTATGATAATAACGATCGCCAGCTTGGCTCCCACATGCTTGTTTTTCTTTTCCTGATTCATCACTGTCTTCCCCCTTTCTTAGGCGTCATCTTATTTTGTACCGTTATCGCAAGCACCATGAATACCATCATAACTACTGCGATCGCGCTTCCGAACTCCGGTCTCTGGATAATATCTCCCACGAACTGTTCTGACAGGCGGATCGGCAGGAGCGACACGTTATTCATCAGCAGTGCATAGGCAGACGCATAGGCCGCAAGTGCATTTGCAAATAGTACAGAAAAGGTTCCAAGGATACTCGGCATTAAGACCGGTATTCCTACTTTTCTCCAAAATGTACCTTTGCTTCCTCCAAGTAATGCAACTGCTTCTTTCCACTCTTTACGGATAGAGTCAAAAGCCGGTATCAAAAGCAATGTAGATAACGGTATCTGAAAATATACATAGATCAGAAGAAGTCCCCACACAGAGTACAGCGGAAACTCCGCCAGAAATTCAATTCCATAATTTCCGCCGATCATCGTCATGACTCCAATATTTCCAAACATAATGATGTAAGCAAACGCCAGCGGTACACCAGAAAAGTTTGACACCATATTCAGAATACTCATGAAAACCTGCTTCAGCTTTCCGCCATTTTCATGGACCGCTTTTGCTCCGATAAAAGCCACCAAAAGCCCGATCACAGAAGATAAAATCGAAATCATCAGACTGTTGATGATAGCTTGCTGGTACAGCTTTCCAGTAAAAATATTAATATAATTATCCAATGTAAATCCCATGTCTCCTCCCTCTGGGAAGAAACTTCTGACCACCGTATAGATCACCGGAATGATCTCAAACAAAATACATAACAGCAAAAACGGTGCCAGCGCCAGTATATATGTTTTCTTTTGCGTCTTCATTCTAACCTCACCTTTACATAAAATGGGCTGCCGCCTAAAAAGCAGCAGCCCGGTCATCCGTCGAGTCTATGTTATTTTGCGTAAGCTACGACTTCCTCCTGCCACATAGTACCGATTGTCTTTGCGGTTTCGTCCCATGCTTCCTGATCTTCCACCATTCTTGCATTTGTGTATTGGCTGTCGTCCAGCAGCTTGGAAGCTACATCTTCCGGAAGTTCTACATCTTCACGGATCGGTGTTGCATATCCCTTAGCAAGATTAATCTGTCCTTCGTCGCTTAAAATGTACTCTCTTGCCAGCGCTGCGGCACATGGATGCTTAGAATATTTGTTGATGATAGTGGAGTATCCTGTCTGAATGGATGCTTCTGACGGGATAAACACGGTAAAGTCAGCATCGGGATTGTTCTCCAGGAATTGTTCTCTATATCCAAGTGCATTGAAATCCCAGAGGAATGCTACTCCCACTTCTCCTTTTTCGATACGTGCCTGTGTGAATTCTCCCAGATCAAGTCTTCCCTGCTCAGCAATTTGTCTGAAATAATCCAGGCCTGGCTGAATATCGTCTTCTCCTCCTCCATATGCAATGGCTGCTGCCAGGACTGCATACTGAGCCTGAGTTGCCGCCTGCACATCACCGACCGCTACCATGTAATCACCATCTAAGATGTCTTCAAATGAAGTCGGCGTATCTTCTACAATCTTATTATTAACAATCACAGCCATCGTTCCATAATATCCGATGATCCAGTCCCCATCATCGTCTTTTGCCCAGTCCGGAATAGAGTCCCAGTAACTGGTTTTATACGGAAGTGTTACGCCCTGTTCCTCTGCAACCGGTCCGAACGCCTGTCCAACATCCCCGATATCTTTTGTAGCATCTTCTCCTTCTGTTTCAAACAAAGAAATCTCTTCTGCAGAAGACATATCCGTATCTACATGTTCGATCCCGTAAAGGTCTGTATATTCCTGCCAGGTTTCTCCCCAGTTTGCCCAGGTATCCGGCATCGCAGCTGAGGCAAGCTCTCCTTCCTCCTTCGCCTGCGCTTCAATCTCTTCCAGTGACATACTGTTCAGGTCTACGGTCTCTTTTTCCTCTTCAGAGCCTCCGCATCCCATTGCCAGCGTCGTCGTCATACAGACAAGTAATAACATACTAACAATTCTTTTCTTCATAGTAACTTGAATCTCCCTCTTCTACGTTTTTAAACTACGCTACACATTATACCGAGCGTTTGTAAAATATTCCTTTTTCTCAACGTTAAAAAACTGTAAATTTATGTAAAAAAAGAGACACCCTTTGGATGTCTCTTGCAGATGCTTTCATTCTAAAACAACTGATCAAACCGTTTCATGGCTTCTTTCGTGCTTTCATGCTGCCCAAAAGCTGTCAGGCGGAAATAGTTCTTCCCGTTTTCTCCGAATCCGGCGCCCGGTGTCCCGACTACCTGGGCATTCTCCAGCAGATAGTCAAAGAATTCCCATGACTCCATTCCCTTCGGGCATTCAAACCAGATATATGGCGAATTAAGGCCGCCTGTGTATGGAATCTTCTTCTGATCCAGCACCTGGGAAATAATTCTTGCATTTTCTCTGTAATAATCAATATTTGCCTGGCATTCTGCCATACCTTCCTCTGTAAATACCGCTGCCGCCGCATACTGGACAATATATGGTGTTCCGTTAAACTTGGTAGAATGTCTCCGGTTCCACATTGCATGGAGAGACATCTCTACTCCATTGGAAGCAGTAAATACCAGTTCCTTCGGAATCACAGTGTAGGAGCAGCGGGTTCCTGTAAATCCTGCAGTCTTGGAAAGGGAACAAAACTCTATAGCGCATTCCTTCGCGCCTTCGATCTCATAAATGCTGTGCGGAAGCCCCGGCTGAGAAACAAAGGCCTCATATGCCGCATCAAACAGGATTACCGCCTGATTGGATCTGGCATAATCGATCCAGCACTTCAGCTGTTCCTTATCATAACATGCACCTGTGGGATTATTGGGAGAGCACAGGTAAATCAGATCAGCCTTAATGGAAGGATCCGGCATCGGCAGGAAGTTATTTTCCGCCGTTCCATTTATATATACGATCTTCCGGCCGTCCATGATATTGGTATCCACATACACCGGATACACCGGATCCGGCACCAGTACCACATTATCCTTTGCGAAAAGATCTGTGATATTTCCGGTATCACTCTTTGCCCCGTCAGAGATAAAGATCGTATCCGGATCCACATCTGCGCCATTTCTCTTATAATATGCGGAGATAGCATTTCTAAGGAATTCATATCCTTTTTCCGGACCATATCCTTTAAACGTCTCTGAAACTGCCTGCATGTCTACAGCCTCATGAAGCGCGGCAATTGCTTTTTTTGTCAGCGGCTTGGTGACATCGCCGATTCCCAGACGGATGATCTTCTGATCTGGATGCGCCTCCTCATATTTACTCACTCTTCTTGCAATCTCTGCAAACAGGTAACTTTCTTCCAGGTTCTGATAATTTTCATTTAAAAGTGGCATATCCTTTTCCTCCTCTTTTGGTCTTTCATTTATAAGTATCTATCGGAACATGGTTGCAATTTCCATGATCGGATTATATTGGTACAACGTTTTCAAAAACAGGTCTGTATCGATCAGCTCGTACATTTCTTTGCCAAAACTTGTCACATAAAGAAGCGTGATCACGATAAATGCCGTCCACACAATGATCAGAGCGCCGCCAAGGCCGATGATTCCGCCCGCAATCCGGTTTAAGATGCCAAGAACCGGGAGATTGGAAACAATGTCCAGGGCAAATATGACGGCCCGGACAACAATCGTAACAAGGATAAATGTACACAAAAATGCGAGAATATTCAGGATCAGTTTCGCAAGAAAATCCCCCACATATTCTGCAAAAGTCTCGGCTCCCAGCCGGCTGTACATTTCACTGTTATTATTTTCTGTAAGCAGGCTTTTGAAAATCTCAGGCAGGTCTGCGCCCTCTATCGCCTGGATCTGCACGTCTCTTGGAATCTCAGCGCTGGTAATGATATCTTCCATAGATGTGCCTTCTTCTCCCTGCAGGCCGTTTAACACATCCGAAGAAATGCCGAACCTGGCCAGATCTTCACTGCTGATATTCCCGTTGACGATATCGTCGATGGTAATCCCATACTGAGCCAGCGTCTCCTCTGACACGCCTGCAGCCTGCAGCACTTTGCGGACGCTGTCCGCGTCCATGCCTCCTGCTTCCTCTCCGCCCCCCAGCTGAGACGCCGCCGCATTTGCCATTGTCGACACCACCTGGCTTTTGATCATATCATCCAGCGGCGTATACTCGGCGATCGCATCTGACACATACGGTGTCGCAAAATATACCAGCACCAGTGTGAGAAGCGTCGCTGCCAGGGACACGATAATCTTAAGAGCGCCTCTCATAAATCCCACGATCAGGCAGATTAAAAATACAGCCCCGACTGTCATTGATAACCAATTCATATACTCTCCTTATTTTACGAGACGGACGACCTCCATGCCGTTCTCGTTCATCACAATGTACTTGTTAACTCCTGCCACCGGGAAAATTTCCAGTATATTGCTGTTCATCTCCCCTTCAAATTTCTGGATTCCTCCTCTGGTAAAAATGCTGCAGTTCTTCCCGTCATACATGATCACCTGACTGCCGCAGATCTTAACATTGCTGTAATCGCCGGAAAAATCCTCAGACATCGCCATCTGCCCCCGGTCATTATAAAGCCGGAGCTCATACCCTTCTTTTCCTTCATTTTTCAGGATCATCCCGATATATTTCTGGCTGTGGAAAACACTTTTGATTTCTTTGTCAATCTCTACCTTTACTGCTTCTTCCGGCACGCTTTTCCCCCGGAAAATAGTCAACATATTGTCTCCAACCGCCGCAGAAACTGACTGATTCATGAAAAATCCGTCCGCCATAACCACATCCTTATATTCCTGCTCCGTCACCTGATGGTCTGTCTCGCTTTCTCCTTCCTGCCCAAAGTTATAGTACGCAACCCGGGAGGTGATCGTCCCATCCTGTGTATAGAGGTACAGCACCTGCAGGATCTCGCCGTCCGGCGACAGCGCCGCATCCATCGGATAGCCTGTCCCGTTCACAGACGTCTTATGCTCTACCAGAATATTCCCCGCCGCATCATAACAAAGAATCTGCGAAGAACTTTCATCAATCAGGATCACACTGACGATGCCCTGTTCCGACACGCTGATTCTTTCAATCGGAAGGTCTGTCTCTATCTCTCCCCGCAGCCCTTCTTCATTAAACACCAGAATTGCGTTTCCGCCCTTATCCGCTACGGCTCCGGAAGTCTCATTCACATCGACTACAGGATTCTGGATCTGGTACGGCTGGTTCCACACCTCGCTGCCCTTCTGATCCAGATAGGAAATCCCGTCTCTGCTGTACTTGAGCACACCATCAGCAAACTGCTTGTACTCGTTGCTGGCTGCCCCGCTGACCGGATAAGTGTCAACGGTTCGAACGCTGGTATAAGTCTGAAGATTGATCAAAAGATAGATCCCGATCGACACTGCCAGGATACTTCCGGCTATGATGCCCGTTTTCTTCCAGCGCTTACGCTTCTGCCGCTTTGCCTCCTCCATGGCCTCCGTCTCCGGGTGGTCTTCTTTCCTGAGTTCTCCTAAAATACGGTCTACAATTTTATCTGTCGGATCCTGATCCTTTTCCAGGACCCGGAATTTCTTCCTTTTCCAGTGTATCATCTGCCTCACCTTTGCTGGTCTTCATTTGCATCTTATATATTGTATCATAATTTCCATACTATGGAAGCAGTAATTTTTGTCCAATGTAAATCAGATTTCCATCTGACAGTCCGTTCATCCTGCAGATCGCGTCCACATGAGCGGCATCTCCGTACACTTTCATGCTGATGGTATCCAATGTATCTCCCTTCTGAACCACGTAATAATCATCCTCATCCAGGTCGATCTCTGACGGGTCCGCTGTCATGACGGCTCCCGTATCGTCTGTATCACCCTCGCCGGAAGAGTCCGAAGCAGTATCCCCGGATGCCTCCTGGACACTTTCTGTTTCCCCTGTTTCTACCTGGGCTTTTGCTGCCGCTCCCTCCTCTTCATCATCTCCTTCATCTTCTGTCACGGTCTCCGTCTGGCTCTCCGGTGAATTTACAGACTGGGACAGTGATTCCAATGAACTCTGCACGGCTTCCATCTTATCATAATTATTCATGGTTGAGACACCGATCACCAGTACAACTACTACCAGCAGCGCACTTGTAATATAGATAAGCCGGGAATTCTGACGATCTGACTTTGCATCCATCCGTTCCCTTACGACACTACGAAAATCCTTTGCAGCTCGATCCTCAACCACTTCACTGGGTGTAACGCCAATCTTTTTTCGTGTACTGATCATATAATTCTGCATGGCGGGATTCTTTTCATAGAACACATAGTGCCCGCCCATCTGCATCAATTCCCCGTATTTAAACGCATAGAAAACTTCTTCTCCGTCCAGGGAATCCTTCCATATGAAGACAGACTGATCCTTGGAAAAGTATTTGCTGTGGATCCGTCCTACCTCCCGGCTCCTTCCCATGGGCTTCCCATCTTCGATCAGGCCCCAGCCCACGATCTCTGTTTCCGGAAAGTACTTTTTCCGGTCCGTTTCCATTTGTTTTACCGTCTCTTCCTTCAGAGAAATTTCCTTCCCCCGAACCTCTACTTCCGCCAGCCTGAAAGCCCCGGATATGTACACTACGGGCTGCCCTTCCAGTACCAGTATTTCTCCTGCCAGCGCGATCCCCACCGGTTCCTCCTTTGCCTTGTCCTTTAACTGATTCA
>OJAI01000689.1_pt1 | contig 22171 bp, 20 predicted proteins | sample 1588891 | NCBI WGS metagenome assembly OJAI01 (sample SAMN03283255) | human gut metagenome | biome: human-associated habitat; material: feces | host: Homo sapiens | place: USA | collected 2013 | reverse complement strand
TATAAATTCGTGTTTTTGGCGTTTCCTTGTTTTGTATATTATAGATACCTTTTTACAATTTCGATCCCGAATTTTCGAAAAGCTTGAAAAATTGCCGCATTCTTGGCATAATATTAGAATCGTAAGAAATGGTTTGTTTGACGCGTAATGATGATAATATAGGAAGGAAAGGGATCGCATTCATGCAAAACAGCTGTTGCGCAGTTATTCTCGCCGCCAGCGACGGCAAACAGATGAAATCCTCCCGGCCGACTGCCATGGCGGAGGTACTCTTCCAGCCGATGATCGACTGGGTGCTTGACGCCGTACAGAACGCGGGTATCGAATCAACCTGCACCGTTGCCGCCCACTGCGGAGCCCTGGCCAGCCACCTGGAGGGGCGCGGCGAAACCGTGCTTCTGGAACCCTCCGGCGCAGGCTCTGCCCTCTTGCAGGCGCGCGCCTTTCTGGAGCGTTTTCGCGGCGGAGACGTGTTCCTCCTCAACGGAAACACGCCCCTGATGGATTCTGATACGATCCGCGCCGCCTTTGAGGAGCACAAGCAGGCGGGGAACGCGGCCACCATTCTTGCCGCCCGTCTGGAAAACCCCAGCGGATATCACCGCATCCTCCGCGACGCGGACGGGGCTTTTACCGGCCTTGCCGCGCAGCAGGATGCTGGTGAAATGGCGCTGCAAATCCGGGAGGTCTCCTCCGGCGCCGTTTGGTTCCAATGCGACCAGCTGCTTTGGGCGATGAGCCAGATCGCCACGGGAAGTGAAGGTACAAACTCCGATTGGGCGGGCGTGGTGCAACGCCTGCTCGCAGGCGGGCAGCGCGCGGGCGTATTTACCGCCGCTGATCCGGATAGCGCGCTCATAGCTGACGACCGCGTCCAATTGCTCCACTTGAACAACCGCGCCCGCCAGCGGATGCTGACGCACTGGCTTTTGGAGGGGGCGGATATCCCCTGCGCCGACGGCGTGTTCATCGGGCCGGGCGTTACGATCGGGGCGGATACCCGCATCCTGCCGGGCACCATTCTGCGCGGAAAAACCGTGATCGGCAAAAACTGCATCATCGGCCCTAACACCCAGCTCATCGACACTTCGGTCGGCGACAATGTGAAGCTCGACAATGTGCTCAGCGAGCAGGCGGAAATTCAGGATGGCGCCGATATCGGCCCGTTCGTCCACCTGCGCCCCAATGCAAAAATTGGGCCGCACACGCACCTGGGCAATTTTGTAGAGGTGAAAAACGCCCAAATCGGGGAAGGCACGAAGGTATCCCACCTGACCTATGTGGGCGATGCAGACGTGGGCAAAGGCGTGAATTTCGGCTGCGGCTGCGTCACCGTGAATTACACCGGGAAGGAAAAGCACCGCACCGTGATCGGCGACCACGCTTTCATCGGCTGCAACTCCAACCTCGTTGCCCCTGTCAGGGTGGGCGATTATGGATATACGGCCGCAGGCTCCACCATCACCGACGATGTGCCCGCGAACGCCCTGGGCATCGCGCGTGCGCGGCAGGTGAATAAAGAGGGCTGGGTGCTGCGCAAAAAGCCCTATAAGGGCATGAAATAAGACCGAATGTATTATCTTCTAAAGCCTAGGGCTGTGGGCGCTTCCACAGCCCCATTTGTGCGTGCCATTTGCGAATATTTCAAAATATAATGGAAAAAGGCTGGAAAAGCGTTATGTCTATGTTTGAAAAGTGGAAAACGAACCGCTCCCCTTCCCCCTCCGGCGCACCGGAATTTTTGATCGTGGGCCTCGGCAATCCCGGGCCAAAATATGAATTCACCCGCCACAATGCGGGCTTTCTCTGCATCGACCTGCTCGCGCAGCAGCTCGGCGTGGGACGCGGCGATACGGTCACCTTGCGCAAGACCACGGCGGCCGGGAACACGCACGAGCAGAAGATTCGCATCACCGGCGTCTACGATTCCGGCGACGACGACAACAGTGCCATCTACATCTCCTCGTCGGTGGCACAGGTGCTGTCGGACCTGCCGGACTCCGTCGACAAGATCGAGGTGAAGGCGCTGACAACGCCGGAGAACGATCTGGCGCGCAAGGCGGCCCAGAACCCCGCCGCGCTCAGCCAAGACGAGTGGGAGACCTGGTATTGCACGGCATACCCCAGCTCAATCGCCTATCAGATCGAGGAGGTCATTCCCGGCGCGGTCGCCAAGCAGGTGCGGCAGGTCGCCGCGCTGCAGGGCAACGTGCTGCAGAAGACCCAGGCCGTGATGATCCTGATGACGGTGCTGAGCCTGCTCGCCGCGGCCGTGGCAGTGGCCAACCTGATGGTCGCCTCGATCGGCGAGCGGTCGAGCGAACTGGCCCTGCTCAAGGCGATCGGTGCGACCGATGGCGCGGTGTCGCGCCTGATGATGGCGGAGACCGCGGCGATCTCGCTTCTGGGAGCCATCGTCGGCGCCGCTTTGGGCTCGGGCGTGGCGCAGATCATCGGGCAGGTGGTGTTCGGTTCGGGCATCACCATGCGCCCGATGGTGTTCGTGCTGGTGTTCGTGCTGCTGGCGCTGACCGTGCTGCTGGCATCGGCGTCGTCGATTCGCTCGATTCTGAGCCTCAAGCCGGCGGAGGTGCTGCATGGACGCTGATCGTAAGACGATGATGAAGGAGGCGTGCTGAGATGACCAATACCGGTATGTTCTTCAGGATGCTGTTGAGTGCGGTGTTCCGCAGGCGGTCTCGCGCGGTCATGGCCGTGGTGGCGTCGCTGGTCGGCGCCGCTACGCTGTCCTGTCTGGCGATGATCTGCATCGCCGTGCCGCAGCAGATGAATCAGGAGATGCGAGCCTATGGCGCCAACCTGATCGTGACGCCGCTCGCCGATTCGGAGAACGGCAAGTCCGGCATCGATGACGCGATGGTCGAGCACACCACGCAGATGGTGAGTGCCAAGGGCTCGGAAAAGCACGCCACGTACCGTTACGAGAACGTGCGCGTCAACGCGGCCCCGTACGTGATGGCCGGCGTCAACCCCGCGCAGGTCAGGAACCTCAACCATCATTGGGTCGTCGACGGCTCCTGGCCGTCCGCGGGCAAGGTGCTGGTCGGCCGGGACGTCGCCGATGCGATGGGCTTGAAGGTCGGCGGCAGCATCACCATCGGCTACCGCGCATCAGACAACGCCGCGTCCTCGGGACAGGCGAGCCAGTCCGGCACTGGTGGCACGGCGCAATCCGGCGATGAATCCGCGCAGTCCGGCACTGACGGCACGTCAGACGGCCAGACCTCGTCCGGCTCCACCGGCGCCCAGCAGACCCAGAACGGCCACGTCTCCAGCGACATCATGGACACGTCCGGCACCGAGTTCCGTGTGGCCGGCATCGTTGACACCGGCGGCAGCGAGGATTCGATCATCTACGCGCTGGCCGGCGACGTGGACAAGCTCACCGGCTCCACGCGCGGCGTGGACGTCATCGAATACTCGTCGGGCGCCTCGGACCTCACCGCGCTGGTCAACAGCATCAACGATATGACGTCGATGCATGTCAAGGCGCAGCAGGTCACCAAGATCACCGCTTCCGACACGCGCGTCATCACGATGCTGCAGACGCTGTTCTGGATCGTGTCGCTGGTTGTACTGGTGTTCACGCTGGTCGGCGTCGGCACCACGATCAGCTCCATCGTCTCGCAGCGGCGCAACGAGATCGGTCTGCGCAAGGCGCTCGGCGCGAGCTCGCATGCCATCGGCGTCGAGTTCTATGTGGAATCGGCGGTGTATGGCCTGCTCGGCGGCCTGCTTGGCACTGCGACAGGCTATGGCATGGCCCGCTGGCTGTGCGCCACCGTGTTTGAGCGTTCCATCGGTTTCAACTGGTGGCTCGCCGTCGTGTCGGTGGTGTTCAGCGCGCTGGTCGCCGTCGTCGCATCCATCCCCCCGGTGCATCGCGCCACGCGCATCGACCCCGCGGTCGTGCTGCGCGAGGAATAGTTGGAATAGTTAAGGAATAATCATGGATATGCTGCTTGAACTCGATCATATTTCCAAGATCTACGGCGACCTGCATGCGGTCGATGATCTGAGCCTGACCGTTCCGCAGGGCGAATGGCTGGCCATCGTCGGCTCGTCGGGTTCCGGCAAGACGACGCTGATGAACATGATCGGCTGCATGGACACGCCGAGCAAGGGCTCCGTTTCGCTGGAGGGCCGCAAGCTGGAGGATCTGAACGCCGCCCAGCTCGCCGACGTGCGCAAGAACCTGATCGGCCTGGTGTTCCAGAAGTTCTATCTGGTGCCGCACCTGACGGCCGTCGAGAACGTGATGGTCGCGCAGTACTACCATTCGGTCGTCGACGAGAAGCAGGCCCTTGAGGCGTTGAAGAAGGTCGGTCTGAAGGACCGCGCCCACCATCTGCCGAGCCAGCTGTCCGGCGGCGAGCAGCAGCGCGTGTGCGTCGCGCGTGCGCTGATCAACAACCCGAAGCTGATTCTCGCCGATGAGCCCACCGGCAACCTGGACGAGAAGAACGAGAAGATCGTCCTCGACCTGTTCCGCCAGCTGCATGACCAGGGCACCACGGTCATCGTGGTCACCCATGACGCTCTCGTGGCGAGTTGCGCCCAGCGTGAAATCATGCTCAACCACGGCGTGCTCGTGGGCGAGAAGTGGAATGATAAAAATGCACATGATGCGTACGTAGCGGCCGGTGGCAAGCCTGCGTCCACCGGTTCTGACGCCGAAGGTGCGCAGCATGGCGATTCTTCCATTGATTTCATTGATCCTACCAAGGCGGCGAAGACAGGTGGTGACCATGAGTGACGGCAGCGCTCTGCAGCATGACGGGCTTGCGGACGGCGGTTCCCCGTCGAAATCCCGCACGCTGAAGAGCGTGACGGTGGCGGCCGCGGGACTGATCGCGGCGACCACGTTGCTGGCCGGTTGCGGCGAGCCCAAGGCCGCGCCGATGAACGACGAGTATGCCGGCAATTCCGGCGAGACCGAGAAGTCGCAGGAGAGCGAGTCCCAGTCATCGAGCGGCTCCGACAGCTCCTCCAAGCGCAAGTCCACGACCTCCGACAAGAAGGACACCGGCAACTACAAGGACGGCACCTATTCGATCAACGGCCAGTACGGGCCGGTCGGAGAGGATTCCATCGACGTGCACCTGACCATCGCCGACCAGAAGGTCGAGAAGGTCGAGATCGTGGGGCATCCGTTCACGACGATCTCCAAGAACCACCAGAATGACTTCGCCGAGGCAATCAATGGCGTGGTCGATGGCAAGCCGCTCAAGGACCTGAAGGTCGACAAGGTGGCCGGAGCCAGCTGGACGTCGGACGCCTTCAACAAGGCGTTGGAGGTCGCGCGGCAGGAGGCCTCGATTCAATAATCGCATGTCGGTTCGTATGGCGCTTGGGTGGCATGGCATGTCGCCCAAGCGCCATTGTCGTATAAGGGGTGCCGAGGCGCACGATATTACGATTATCATGTACGATTGTACATGTTGTTATTCGAATAACCGTGTGTTGTGCGATAAAATCATGATGTCATGGGATGCGGTGTCTCTGGCGGTGATGGGGGCCGCTGCATCGGGCGGAATCAGACGGTAGGAGGAATGATGGCTCAGGATTACCGCGAATTGGCCACGACTCTCAGAGGCCGTATCAATGCCGGTGAGTTTCGGCAGACCGGGAAGCTGCCCACCGAGGACCAGCTGATAGAGGAGTACCAGACCACGAGGTACCGCGTGCGCAATGCCATCGCGGTGCTCGCCGAGGCCGGCGACGTGTTCCCGGTGCGGGGCAGCGGCGTGTTCGTGCGCGAGGACCGTGAGGGCGATTACCTGTCGATCGGCACCACGCGCGGCATTTCCGCGGAGTACCCGCATCGCAAGGTGACGTCCGTGGTGCAGGAGTTGTCGCTGCTGCAGGCCGACTCCGTGCTGGCCAAGCGCATGCACTGCGCCGAGGGTGATCAGGTGTGGCGTGTCGTGCGTCTGCGGCAGGTCGACGGCAATCCGCTGGCATATGAGACGGCGTGGTATCTCAAGGAATTCGTGCCGTTCATCAATGAGCAGATCGCCGAGGGGTCGCTGTTCGGGTACGCGCGCAACGACCTCGGTCTGAATTTCGGCTTCGTCGACAAGGTGCTGTACGCGGGCAAGCTGGAGGCGGACGCGGCCCGGGTGCTTGGTCTGAACGAGGGTGATCCCGCGCTGTACCTGGAGGATGACTCGTTCCTGACCAACGGCCGTCTGTTCAACTCCTCGTTCATCGCATACCATTACGTCAACGCGAGGTTCTTCACGATGACCTCGATGCGCTGACGCACGGCAGCCGGCTCCGCTCGTAAGGCCGCATGGCCGCCACGACCATCGACGAAAGGCGGACGACGATGTCCAAGATCATCCTGTTGGACGTGGACGGCACACTGGTCGACTACGACAACAACCTGCCGGACTCGGCCGTGAGGGTCATCCGCGCGGCCTTGAATTCTATCTGGAAAGCAACAACGGCCTGTTCGCCAGCGAGGGCTTCGAGGAGGGCGCGCTCGACGCCATCCGCGAGTATTCCGCCCGCAAGGGCAAGGAGAACGTCAATCGCCTGACCGTGCGCGAGGCGTTCCCCGACATGATCTTCGACGGTGAACTGTACCGGGACGACGTGAACAAGATCAGCTACGTGCTCGGCTCGTACCGGGACTTCCTCGACACCCGCGGGCGTTTCCCCGACCTCGAATCGGGCACGTGGGGCGGTAGGGGAGCGACGGCGCTGTTCGGCGATCTCGGAGTCAAGGGCGTCACCAAGGCCCATGCGATTGACCGGCTGCTCGCGCATCTCGGCGCGAATCGGCAGGACACCGTCGCGTTCGGCGACGCGGCCGTCGACATCCCGATGCTGGAGTACTGCGCGGTCGGCGTGGCGATGGGCAACGGGTCGGAGGACATCAAGGCGATGGCCGGCATCGTCGCCGGCGATGTGGAGGAGGACGGGCTCGCCCGCGCTTTCGAACGGCTCGGCCTGATGTGAGCCGTCGAAGTAAAAACGATTAATTTATTCGAATAAATTTTGACCACCGGCGTGTCGCAATCTTGACCAGTGAGCGCTGACAATGGCTGAATTATGCCGATAATCGGTGTAATAACAGCGATGTGACCATATTTGACAGGATTTCCATAATCCGTATACTAAAAGCACAAGTTATTCGAACAACAAAAAGTATATCGAATAACTGAAGGCTGAAAAGCCGTGCTGGAAGTACAACAGAAGATGCGGACTACGAAGTCCGCAGATGTCCAAGGAAGGACTCCTGTGATGAAGGAAAGGTTCACCAACGTCGCGCAAAAGACGCTTGACGTGTTCGTGAAATTCGCGAGCACCAAAGCCATCACCGCGCTCAAGGACGGCTTCGTGCTGTCCATGCCGATCACGCTCGTCGGCTCGATCTTCCTGCTGATCGCAAACCTGCCGATCACCGGCTACACCGATTTCATGGCCCGGATCTTCGGCAGCGATTGGAATCTGGGTCTCAACCAGATCAACAACTCCACGTTCAACGTGCTCGCGATGGTCATCGCCGTCGGCATCGGCTACTCCTACGCCCGCAACGAGAAGATGGACGGCATCTCCTGCGGCATCCTGACGCTGGTCTCGTTCCTCATCGTCTCGCCCTCCACGCTGACGGTCACCAGCGACACCATCAAGGCGCTGGGCGGCGACACCGCCACCATCTCCAACGTCCTGCCGAACACGTGGATGGGCGGCAACGGCATCATCTCCGCCATCATCATGGGCCTGATCGGCTCGTGGGTCTACACCACCTGCATCAAGAAGAACCTGCGCATCAAGATGCCCGACGCCGTGCCCGAAGGCGTATCGAACGCCTTCTCCGCGATGATCCCCGGCTTCTTCATCATGTGCTACTCCGCGATCATCTACCAGGTGTGCCAGGTCTTCGGCGGCGTTTCGCTGACCGAGCTCATCTTCAAGATCATCCAGACCCCGATGCAGGGCCTGACCGACAACTGGGCCGGTGCCATCATCATCGTGCTGCTCATGTCGCTGCTGTTCTGGTGCGGTCTGCACGGTCCGAACATCGTCTCCGGCATCATCTACCCGGTGCTCACCGCCAACTCGCTGGTCAACCAGAACCTCATGGACCAGGGCATCAAGGCCACGCAGGCCAACGGCGGCCACTATCTGGTGCCGCAGCTCATCGACTGCTTCTGCAAGTTCGGCGGCGTCGGCCTGACCCTCGGCTTCATCGTCGCGGCGCTGCTGGTCGCCAAGTCCGCCCAGGTGCGCGAGCTGTCCAAGCTGTCGCTTGTCCCCGGCATCTTCAACGTGAACGAGCCCATGATCTTCGGCCTGCCGATCGTCTATAACCCGATCATGCTCATCCCGTTCATCTGCGCCCCGCTGGTCGCCGTGATCCTCACCTACGGTGCCATGGTCATCGGCTTCCTGCCCGCCTTCGGCGCCATGCAGGTGCCGTGGACCACGCCGCCGATCATCTCCGGCTTCCTGCTCGGCGGATGGCAGGGTGTGGTGATCCAGGTGCTGATCTTCGCGGCCTCCATCGCCATCTGGTTCCCGTTCGTCAAGATGCAGGACAAGATCTGCCTCAAGCAGGAGCAGGACGCCGCGGCCGAGTAACCGTCAGGCCGCCGGCCGGCCACTGTGGCCGGCGACCGGTCCGCACGACACAACTTCAACCCAACCCCCTCAACAAGCCAACAAGTCAACAGCGCGGCCGCAAGGCCGCACCCCACGAAAGGAAACCATCATGCATATCGTCCTTTGCTGCAACCAGGGAATGTCCACCTCCATGCTCGTCAAGAAGATGCGCGAAGCCGCCGTCAAGAACGGTGTCGACGTGCAGATCGACGCCTACCCGATCTCCGAGATCGAGGAGAAGGCGCCCGACGCGGCCGTCATCCTGCTCGGACCGCAGGTTCGCTTCGAACTGAACCGTGTCAAGGGCCTGTTCCCGAACATCCCGGTCGAATCCATCAACCCGCAGGACTACGGCCTGGTGCGCGGCGAGAACGTGCTCAACCACGCGATCGAGCTCGCCGGCAAGTGATCTCCCTATCCCGGCGTCGTCCGATACGACGGCGCTGGGCATTCCCTCCCTCAATCCCTCCCTCATTCCCCACCACCCAACCCCACGAATGACCGTCCGCCGCGAGCCGGTGACCGGCGCGGCGAACACCGACGAAAGGACAGTCCAATGGCGGACGCACCCGAAACCCTTGACATGGAAGTGCTGTGCATGCAGATGATCGTCGCTGCCGGCTCCGCGAAATCCGATTACATGGAAGCGCTGCAGGCCGTCAAGTCCGGCGACTATGAGACCGCCGCCGCGAAGATGAAGTCCGGCGACGAACAGTACGCGGTCGGCCACGAACAGCACGCGAAGCTGGTGCAGCAGGAGGCGGCCGGCGACCCGGTCACGATGTCGCTGCTGCTCACCCACGTCGAAGACCAGATGATGTCGACCGAGACTGTGAAGCTCATGGTCACCGAGCTCATCGACCTGTATCGAAAGCTCAACGGCTGAGGGCCTTCGGCGCACGACGCGCATATCACGTACGGCAAACACAAGTAAAGGAACAAGCATCATGGGATTTCCCGAGAATTTCCTCTGGGGCGGCGCGGTCGCCGCACATCAGCTTGAAGGCGCATGGGACGTGGACGGCCGCGGCCCGAGCATCTGCGACGTACTCACCGGCGGGGCGGCCGGCGTGGCCCGCAAGATCACCGACGGCGTGATCGACGGGCTCAACTACCCGAACCACCGCGGCATCGACTATTATCACACTTTCCGCGAGGACGATGCGCTGTTCCGGGAAATGGGCTTCAAGTGCTTCCGCACATCCATCTCCTGGTCCCGCATTTTTCCGAACGGCGACGAAGAGGAGCCGAACGAGGCCGGACTCAAGTTCTACGAAGAGCTGTTCTCCGACTACCGCGCCAAGGGCATGGAGCCGGTCGTCACCCTCTCCCACTTCGAAATGCCCCTGCACCTGGCCAAGATGGGCGGCTTCACCAACCGCAAGGTCGTCGACTGCTTCGTGCGCTTCGCCACCACGGTGATGGAGCGCTACAAGGACCTGGTGACCTACTGGCTGACCTTCAACGAGGTCGACAACCAGATGAACATGCACACGCCGATCTTCCCGTACACGAACTCCGGCATCATCCCCAACCCGGACGACACCCCGCACGAGGTGGAGCAGAAGGTCTGGCAGGCGATTCACAACGAGTTCGTCGCCGCGGCCATCGCGGTCAAGCGAGGACGCGAGATCAACCCGGACTTCCAGATCGGCTGCATGCTCTCCTTCGTGCCGATCTATCCGGAGACCTGCCGCCCGGACGACGTCATGCTCGCCCAGGAGCAGATGCGCAAGCGCTACCTGTTCGGCGACGTGTACGTGCACGGCGAGTATCCGCGCTACCTGCTCAAGTGGTGGGAGCGTGACGGCATCGACATCGCAATGGAGCCGGGCGACCTCGACGCCATCAAGGACGGCATCGTCGACTACATCTCCCTGAGCTACTACATGTCCGTAGCCGTCAGCTCGCAGGGCTCCACGCTCGACGCGATGGAGCACGGCCTCGACGGGCTGGTGCCCAACCCGTACATCAAGGCCACCGACTGGGGCTGGCAGATCGATCCGGTCGGCCTGCGCTACTCGCTGTGCGAGATGTACGAGCGCTGGAACAAGCCGCTGTTCATCGTCGAGAACGGCGTGGGCATGTACGAGACGCCCGACGAGAACGGCTACATCGCCGACGACTCGCGCATCGAATACCTCAAGAGCCACATCGCCGAGGTCAAGAAGGCCATCGACCTGGACGGCGTGCCCGTCATGGGCTACACGGTCTGGGGCTGCATCGACGTGGTGAGCTTCACCACCGGCGAGATGAAGAAGCGCTACGGCCTGATCTACGTGGACGGCGACGATGAAGGCCACGGCTCGTACAAGCGCAGCCGCAAGAAGTCCTTCGGCTGGTACCAGCACGTCATCGCCACCAACGGCGAGGAGCTGTAAACCCGAATCCCGCCGCGCGCGAGCAGGCGCGGCGGGATGGCGTTACGCTCGGCGACCTGGTGCCTGGCAGCAAGGGCGGGGGACTGCGTTTCGCTGCGGCCACCATGGGCGTGCCGCTCGCCGACACGGTGGCGATCGGCGACAGCGATAATGACCTGACCATGATCGAGGTGGCCGGCATCGGCATCGCGATGGGCAACGGGGAGCAGTGCGCCAAAGACGCCGCCGATTGGGTCGCCGATGCGGTGGACACGAGCGGCCTCGCGCACGCCTTCGAGCGGCTGGGCGTGGTGTAGCAGCCCCAGCCCGCGCACGGCACGGCTTTCCGGCAAGGAGCGTAATCCATCTGACTGTATTACGATGGAACATGATTCGTACACCGACGTCGGAGGTATCGCCGTTATGACATCCAAGCAGAACAACTATCTGCGCGAGCGTGAAAAAGCCAATGCGCGCTCGCCATTCTCCAAACGAACGCCGGAACGTGTGATCATGTGCGCCGGTGCCGTGTATTCGGTCGGCATGGCCATCTTCTTCGCGCTGTCGTACTTCGGCGTGATTTCCAGTACGTCCGAGGCCGCCCGGACGTCGGCTCAGGCCGTGACCGCGCTGAGCCGCAACAGCAGCAACACGGCGCTCATCATCCTGTACGCCATCGTGACGGCGGGAGTCGCCGCGGTGACCATATATATGGCCGTGAAGCACATGCAGCCCGGTCCGCGGTTCAAATGGACGGTCGGCTGGATGATCTTCGTGATGGTCTTCTCGCTGTTCACCGCTGACATGGTGGGGCTGATCGCGTTCGGCGTGGCCTTCGGCATGTACATGACACGCGATTGGCAGCTGCTGCGTGCCGTCAACGCCGCGAACGCCGGCAAACGCTCGTCGAAGCGCTGATACATGGCCTCTGATACGACCAGTCAGCGTCGCGACGGGCAGGAGCTCGCCGCGGACGTCGACGCACTCGCCAACCAGGCGGTACTCGCCGACGTCGAACAAGAAGCGAAAAGCCACTCCGGCAAGGATGCCGCGGACAGGCGGCTGCCGCTGATCGCCCGCATCTACGGCGTGCTCGTGCTGCTGCAGGGCGTCATCACTCTCCCCGTCATCGTGCTGATGGCGGGATATTCGGTGCATGAGATTCTCGACGGCCGTGTGACCGTCGACGTGCTGAACCTGACATTCATCCTCACATGCGCCCAGACGGTGGTCTCCAGTGCCAACGCGGCATGCCTGACCGTGCTGGGCGTGCTGCTGATCCGCAACCGACGGCGGTATTCCGCCTGGTGGTCGTATATCGTCATGATGGTGACGTTCGCCGAGGGACTGCTGTCGCTCGCATTGGACGGGTTGGGCGCGAATCTGCTCGTGCCGTCCATCCAGATGACCATACTGGTCGCGCTCGCCATAACCCTTGACCCGACTCTGCTGGAGGAACGGCGGCTGCAGCGCGCGCTCAAGCGCATGGATGAGCGCGACGAATACGAGGCGGCGCTCGCCAAGGGCATGGTCGGCCGCGACATGAGCGGCAAGGGCTATATCTCGCTGGATTTCTTCAACCTGTTCTGGATTTTCGTCATCGGCTGCATGATCGGGCTGGTGGTCGAGACGATATATCACTGGTATTACTACGGCGAATATCAGGATCGCGCTGGCATGCTGTGGGGGCCGTTCTCGCCGATCTACGGGTTCGGCGCCGGATTCATGACGATTCTGCTCAACCGGCTGTGGCGCTCGAACTGGGTGCTGATCTTCTTCTCCAGCGCTCTGATCGGCGGCGTGTTCGAGTACTGCTCCAGCTGGTTCATGGAGGTCGCGTTCGGTATCAAGGCCTGGGATTACACGGGCGAATGGCTGTCGATAGGCGGTCGCACCTCCGGCAAGTACATGGTGTTCTGGGGGATTATGGGACTTGCCTGGATCAAGTTCGTGCTGCCGTACCTGCTGAAGTTCATCAACCTGATTCCGTGGAAGGTACGGTATTCGCTGACCGCCGTGGTGTTCGTGCTGCTGTTCGTCGACGGCATGATGACATTGATGGCGTTCGACTGCTGGTACGGGCGCATGGCGGGGCATGCGCTGGATTCGCCGATCACGCAGTTCTTCGCCGACCATTTCGGCAACGATTTCATGGCGAACCGATTCCAGACCATGTCCATCGACCCGTCCAGGGCAGGGCGCATGTAGGTCGTGGGCCGTGCGCGGGCGGGGCTGTGCCGAGCCGGGCCGTGCCGGGCCGGGCGGAGTGCAAGACCGCCCGAAGTCCTACACTGGTGCACCGGAAGCGCCTGGAGAAGGCGCGGGAAGGGTGGCAATGTCCAGCAAACTGGTGTTTCTCGATGTCGATGGCACATTGGCCGACGAACGGCATGAAGTGCCGATCTCCGCGCAGGAGGCATGCAAGGCGGCCCGGTCGCGCGGCCACAAGCTGTTCATCTGCACCGGACGCTCGATGCCGAAGATCGAACGCGGCATTCTCGATCTCGGATTCGACGGCGTGATCTCGGTGGCCGGAGCGCAGGCGGACGTCAACGGGCGGGTGCTGTTCCGGCATGACATCGCGCCCGAGGCGATCGACGCCGCAACCGCGTATTTCGAACGGCACGGCATCGAGAACTACCAGTGGCAGGGCGCGGACGGCATGTACATCTCGTGCGGGTATGCGCGGCATCTTGAATCCAAGGGGTCGGCCGTGTGGAAGAACGGTCAGTTCGCGCGGTACTGGCATCTGATCGACGACATCGCGGTGCCGGACGGTTCCACGCTGGGGCATGTCATCCATGCGAGCAAGGGATCGTATTTCTCCGGAGCGGATCCCGATGTGAGTTTTGATGACGTATCGCGTGATTTGGGGGAGTGGTTCACGCTGGTTCACGGTTCGTACGATGATATTTCGCCCAACAACGGCGAGTTGCTCATCAATGGCGTCGACAAGGGCACGGCCCTGTGCGATGTGGCGAAGGACCTCGGCTACAGCATCGCCGACACAATCGCGATTGGCGACAGCGACAACGACACCGCGATGCTCAAGGCCGCGGGCACGTCCGTGGCGATGGGCAACGCCACTCACGGCATCGAGTGTTTCTGCGACATGACCACCACCGACATCCACGACGACGGTATCGCCAACGCCTTCGTCACCCTAGGCCTGATCTGATTCAGCGCGTCGCGGGGCGACTGCTGTCTTGCCTCCCCCCCCCGCTGGCGGGCTGAGCCGTTAAGCAAACAGCGGAGCTGTTTGTAGGCGAAGTCGAGCTGACAGGCGAGCAGCAGAATGGTCGTGCGCAGCACATCCGTAGTTGCAGGGCCCGGAGGGCTGCCGCGTAGGGACTGTGCCATCTTTTGCCCCCCCCGCTGGCGGGGGCTGTCGCGTAGCGACTGGGGTGGTCGTCAGTCAGCGCGCGCAAGATGCCGCCTGCGCGCAACGCCGCACTGGACATTGTCCGGTGTTCGCGTGTATCTTGGTAATGTTGCCCCTTTAGCTCAACGGTTAGAGCAGCGTCCTTTTAAGTCGTGGGTTGTGGGTTCGAATCCCACAGGGGGCACGGTTAAGTCCTTGGAGATCGGCGTTTCCGGGGACTTTTTGCTTGCCATTGACTTTCGACCCTAGTAGGGGCCTGATGGGAGGTGCTTCCTTCCGTTGATTCATTGCTCGTGTTGAAATCCAACATTCGGATATCATGAAAATTACCAATACCCGCCTGAAGCCGTGACTGCTGCTCTTACATGTGGCGGATCTTTTCATCTGCGATATCAGAGGGCAGTGTGACGATGGCGTCCATTACCGTACATCCAGCCACGCGCTCCGGTGGGCCGTCAGACAGAGCGGAGCTGATCCGGTGGCTGTAGCACATAGAGATGGTCTTGCCGAGCTTCCTCAATGGCTAAATGCGGATGCTCCGTTGGACTTGTCTTTTACCAAGCTATCCACGATTGGTTCTGCGTTGCAGATGCCGTTTGGTGCGTTGATGCGTTCCGTGGTTCCTGAAGCTCGTGAAGACGATCTGATTAGATATCGGACGATTAACAATCAGGGAGTCGAAGCGAGCCGGAATCTTCGAGATACGATTGTTACTATGCGCAATCGTCAGGATTGGGCGCGTGATGAGATGATTGCTCAAGGGTTCGGGGAGGATCTGCTGGTGGGCAGTGTGCCGTCTCGCGCAACCGCAGATGAACTGGCTTCGCATATCCGTGAAGGACTGTCTTTGACGGCCGGCTGGTGTCGGCATAAAAGCAATGCCGAACGGTTCCGCTTCCTGCGTGGCAAGTCTTCTGATGCAGGTCTTATGGTGATGGTCGATTCTCGGGTAGGCTCATCCAGCGCACGCCGTTTGGACGTGTGTGAGTTTCGTGCATTCGTGCTGTTGGATGACGTGGCTCCATTGATTTTCATCAACCGCAATGATTCCTCCATAGACGGCGGCAGCGGTGTCGAACGCAAAATCAATCAGGCAGTTATTCTGACAATTGTGGACGATGAGGCGGCATTCCGCGCGTATTGGAAGAAAATGATCGCAGACGGTGCTCACGTGCAGGATGTAGCGGATGATTGTGCGAGAAGGTATGGTCTGAGTGCTTTGGCGTTGACGATTCACGCTCATGGGCTTGGCCTGGTCAGTGACAGGGACGTGAGCCTGATTCGCACCCTGAGCGAACAGCATGTGATGGATGCGGAGACCGCTGGTTCAGGCGGTAATCAGAATCTGACGAACGCATCCCATCTGGACACAAGGTTCGTGCGCATGGTTCGCAACGGTGGCGAACGGGGCAGCCTGCCCTATTCCGATGGCTTGTCCCTGCTGGGTATAAAGTCCGTGCGCTCCATAAACCTACGTGAGTTCTATGACGCTAGCGGCGATCTCATTCCCCTGCCATGCCCCATTCAGCCGACACTCTGATCGCGTGCTGACGGCGCGGCGTATCGGTCATCGTGAGCATTTGTCGCATCCTTTGCTGTTCCATTCGTGTGCGTCATCGGCGTAACCACCTCGCGTGTGTCGCCCGGGACATTGAGACAGAACAAACGCAATGGCTTCCTGAGCCGTGGCTTCAATGGAGGGATTTAATCGTGTGTCGGCGCTGTTGCGGCAGCGAGGCGTTCCCTCTGGCGCAATCGCTGAAATGCCTGTATGATTGTCCTTATGTCGGACAATTCAGAGAATGCCGCTGTGGGGCATGGCGGCGAGAGAGACATGGCTCGGGATATTGAAGCGTCATCGATCGCGAGTCATATCGATTTGTTCTTCGATGAACTGCATCGCATTGACGTGGCGTATTCGGATTACGCTCGCCGAGCCGGAGTGTCGGATAATGTGATGTGCATTCTGGACTACCTCAAGGACCATGATGGGGCGTCGCAGCGGGCGATCTGCGAGTACACGCTGTTGCCGCGGCAGACGGTCAACAATGTCATCGCATCGTTTGTGGCGCATGGGTTCGTGGAGCTTGGGGACGCCGAAGGCGATCGTCGGGTCAAAACGGTCCGTTTCACGCCTGCCGGGCGCAGATATTGCAACAGCTTGATCGCGCCGAGTCGCGCCGCGGAGTATCGGGCGATGAGCGAGCTTCCTGACGAGCTGCGCAGCGCGTTGCTCAAGGGCATGGGCGTCTACGGGCGGGTGTTCCGCAAACAGATGCATGACATTTCCGTGTAGTTTTCCCGTCTCGGACTTCGCCACGCCGTATGGCTCAATTGTCCTACTTCGGGACAATACTGAGATATGAGCGTAGACGATTTCGCGAGGGGAAGGAAGAAGCATGCGGCTGGTTGCCCGTTTCATGAAGCCATACTGGGCGCTGTGCGCGGTGACGACGGTGCTGCTGCTGGTCGATGTCGTCGGCGCGCTGGTCATTCCCACATTCGCCGCGGAGCTGCTGAACGAAAGCGCGACATCCGCATCATTCAAGAAGATGACCATCACGGCGGTCGGCATGGGCGTGGCCGCGCTGATTTCCGGCATGTGCGCCGTGGCGGGCGGATGGTGCTGCTCGCAGTTGACCTCTCGCGTCGGCAAGGACATGCGCATGGCTCTGTACCGCAAATCCATGGATCTGTCGATCTATGATTTCCGCAATTTCGGTACGGCATCGATAACCACGCGAACGATCAACGACGTGGTCAACATCCAGATGGCCATGACCAATGTGCTGTGCATGCTGATGCCGGTGCCGATCATATTCATCATCGCGCTGACCCTGTCGTTCCGGCTCGACGTGACCCTGTCTCTGTGGCTGCTGGTGGCGATAGCCTTCGTGTGCGTCGTGGCGCTGTTCATCATGCGATCCGCGGCGCCGTTGTTCCGCAAACTGCAGAAACTGCTTGACCGCATCGGCGCCGTGCTACTCGAAAACCTTACCGGCGTCCGCGTGATCCGCGCCTTCAACAAGGAATCCCATGAGCGGCGGCGCATGGACGGCACGTTCGTCGACTACGCCGATACGTCCATCAAGGCGAACCGGCTATTCGCGAACCTCGACGGCCTGTCGTACTTCGGCATGAACGCATTCATCGTCGTCGTGTATTTCCTCGCGGGAGGACGCATCAGCGCCGGAAACTTCCAAATCGGCGACATCACCGCCATCGTGGAGTATGCGATCATGGCGCTGTTCTATCTGATGATGGCGCAGATGGTGATCATCACCTTGCCGAGGGCGCTTGAATGCTGCGAGCGTGTGCGGCTGGTGCTGGACCACAGTCCGCAGATCGCCGACCCGGAGCCGGGCGCGGCGGTGGATATGAGCGGCCGCGGTCCGCTCCCGGACGGCGAGGTGCTGGCGTTCCGCGATGTGACATTCCGTTTCGCGGACGCGCAGGAGGACACGTTGCGACATGTCAGCTTCTCCTGCAAGACGGGCCAGACCACGGCGATCATCGGTGGCACGGGCTCGGGCAAATCGACGATCGCCATGCTCGCACTGCGGTTCCATGACGCCAATTGGGGAGAAGTCACCCTCGATGGCGTGGACGTGCGCAAGATGACGCAGCACGATCTGCGGCGCCGCGTGTCCTACGTACAGCAGCAGGCGTGGTTGTTCTCGGGGACGATTGCCGACAATCTGCGGTACGGAGACCGAGATGCCTCCGATGAGCGGCTGAATCATGCGATCGATGTCGCGCAGGCCCGCGAGTTCGTCGATTCGCTGCCGCAAGGACTGGAATCCCGCGTCGCGCAAGGCGGTACGAACTTCTCCGGTGGGCAGAAGCAGCGTCTGTCGATTGCGCGCGCACTGACCGGAGACACCCAGCTGGTGGTGTTCGATGACAGTTTCTCGGCGCTCGATTTCAAGACCGACGCCGCGTTGCGGCATGCGCTCGCCGCAGAGACGAACGGGCGTGCGGTGCTCATCATCGCGCAGCGCGTGAGCACCGTCCAGCACGCCGACCAGATCGTCGTGCTGTCGGACGGACAAGTGGCAGGCATCGGCAAACATGACGAACTGATGGCGGACTGCGAGGTGTACCGCGAAATCGTCGAATCGCAGACCAAGGAGCCGGCAATGGGAGAGGAGGCGTGACGAGAATGACAACGCAGAATGACGATATGACGGAAACCGTTGTGAACGCGGGCGACACGGTAAAGACCGACGACATCGAGCTCGAAGCGCCGAAGAACGCGATGGCCACAGCCCGGCGGCTGTTCGTGCAGCTGGGCAATCAGCGGGTGCGCCTGTGCGTGGTCGCCGCGTCGATTCTGCTGTTCACGTTTTTCCATATCGCCGCTCCGATGTACAGCGCCGTCGTGGTGGACTCGATATGGGATGCCGTGCAGGGCGCATGGCGTGACGGCGTTCCGTTCTCAGTAAGCTGGAACGCCGGCGGTATCGGCTGGACGATCCTGATTCTGGCAATCCTGTATCTCGGCGAGTGGGGCTTCTACTACCTGCAGTCCTATCTGATGGCGTCCGTGGCCGAAAACCTCAACCTGACGCTGCGCAAGCAGATCAGCGCGAAGATCCAGCGGCTTCCGCTGCGCTTCTTCGACCGCAATAAGCCGGGAGAAGTGCTGAGCAAGGTCACCAACGATCTTGACCGTATCAGCGAAGTCATGCAGACGGGGTTGCTGCGACTCATCACTGCCATCACCACGGTGACCGGCTCGCTGGTCATCATGGTCTACTACTCGTGGCTGCTCACGGTCGTGTTCCTCGTGTTCATGGCATTGAGCATGTGGGTAACCAAACTGGTCGCCCGCAAGAACCTCGAGATCGCGTCATTGCGTCAGGAGACCATCGGAGAGCTGACCGGCCTGGCCGAGGAATACTACAAGGGCCGCAACATCATCAAGGCATACAATCGCGAGGAAGACAGTGCGGCAGCGATGGAGGACGCCGCCGAACGCACCCGAAAAGCCGCGCAGCTCGCCGACTTCATCACGATATCCGTCAATCCTCTGATCCGCATGATCGCGCGGTTCTCGCAGATGGCGGTGATGCTGCTCGCCGGTTGGATGGTACTTGGCGGCCGCATGACCGTCGGCGTGGCGCAGGCGTTCTACCAATACATCAACCAGGTGTCCGAACCGCTGACCGAAGCCAGCTACATGATCAACTCGCTGCAGTCCGCGCTCGCGTCCGCCGAACGCACCTTCGAGCTGTTGGACGAGGAAGAGGAACGGCCCGACCCCCAGCCCGCTGACGCGGCGAAGGTCGCTGAGGAGCCTGTGCAGGGCCGTGTGGTGTTCAACCACGTGAGGTTCGGATACGATCCGCAACGGCCGCTGATGAAAGACGTCAACTTCGTGGCCGAGCCAGGGCAGAAGATCGCAATCGTCGGGTCAACCGGCGCGGGCAAGACCACGCTGATCAACCTGCTGATGCGATTCTACGAGATCGATGGCGGCGCGATAACGCTTGACGGCGTATCCACAGCCGCCATGACGCGAGGCGATCTGCGCCGCGAATTCGGCATGGTGCTGCAGGATACGTGGCTGTTCGGCGGCACCGTGGCGGAGAATCTCGCCTACGGGCGGCCCGATGCGACCCGCGAGGAGATCATCGCGGCGGCCAAAGCCGTGCGCGCCGACTACTTCATACGCACGCTGCCGCACGGCTACGATACCGTACTCGACAACGAGGCCGGGAACCTGTCGGTCGGACAACGCCAGCTGCTCACCATCGCCCGCGTCTTCCTTGCGGATCCGCCGATCCTGATACTCGACGAGGCTACCAGCTCCGTCGATACCCGGACCGAGGCGGAAATCGGCAAAGCCATGACAAGACTGATGGCAGGACGCACCAGCTTCGTCATCGCGCACCGGCTGTCGACGATCCGTGACGCGGACCTGATTCTGTATATGGAACATGGTGACATCATCGAGCACGGCAACCATCATGAACTGTTGGAACGCGGCGGCCGTTACGCCGCACTGTACAACAGCCAGTTCGCGTGACACGTCAAGGCTCATCGACGGGCGATCATGCCGGCGATGAGCCTATGCCTCGCGGTCGAGCGGAGGCAGCTTGTGCAGGGTCCGCACGATGTCGCATTGGTCGCGCAGCGTGTCTTCGGCGGCGCACATCGTCGGGTACCACATGCGTTTGCGCAATGTGGAATCCGCCCTCAACAGCATGCCGTCATCGCTGGCGTACTGAAAATGCAGATGACTGAGCAGGCCGCCGCTCGCCAGCGCAGCCCGTTCGGGCATCGGATCCATCGCCACCAGCACACTGAACGGGCAGCCTGCCGGCGCGTCCGTCGCATGAAACACATAACAGGGTTTGCCCTCTAACCCCTTGGCGATGGTCCGGTCAAGCCGATACCGGTAGCGGCCCAGTGAACGATCCGGTCCCGCCAGCCAGTCGATGATGAATCCGTCGGCCTCGCCGGCCGCCGTTTCGACGCCGGTGCTCTCCTGCCGCGGCACCCCGTGGCGAGGCGCCATCCTCCGAATCCGCATCGGCCTGACGGTATCGGAACGAGCAATCGCGCAACCGTATGATCACATCGCTCATAGTACGCCGCCGATGCTCAGTGCCAGCGGGATCGTGCAGACCGCCATCGCCGCCCAATCAAACCAACGCTGTGAATCTCCGTTATGCAGGTATGCCGGCCGGGGCCGTCCCAATCCCTTGGCAAGTGTCGCGACCGACAGGTCACGCGAGACGATCGTCGCGTTCATCAACAGCGGAACCAGCACGAACTCCAACGACTGGGCCGGATGCCGCAGCAGCGCGAGTCGGCCGGAGGCAAGACCGCGAAGGGCCATCGCGTCGCGGGTTCGCCGGTAGTCCCGCCCGATTGTCGGAAAGAACCGGATGACCACCATGCAGGGGATGGCCACCGATTCGGGCACGCGCATACGACGCAGCACGCACACGAATTCGCTGACGCGCGTGGTGGAGAACGCGTAGGCGCCGGTGATGAAACAGGGCATCATCATGCGAAGCCCCACGGAAAACAGCCCGACGACATGTATCCAGGCGTCGGCGCCAGAGCCGGAGGCCGACGCGGCGCCCGAAGCCCCCCCCCGCCGTGTCCAGCGTCGCCGCGTCCGACAACAATCCCAACCCCAGCAGAACCGCATAGCAGGCCGTCAGCCGCAGTCCCATACGCCAGCGTCCGGCAAGGAACAGCGGCGTGAGGAACAGTGCCGTCAGCAGCGCTTCGGCTCGCGCATCCGCGTGGAAGAACAACAGCATGTTGGCGAGCAGCAGCAGATACAGTTTCGCCCGAGGGTCGAGGATGACGGCCGCTGGCGCGGGAGCGGACTTGGATCTGCTCATGCCGTCTGCGCCGGCTGCATATGCGCCGATTCGCCCCGCATGGCTGCTCTCGAATGTTGCCCGTGAATTCATGATGTGCCGGTGTTGATGTTCGCGAACACCACGTAGCTGATGAGGATGCCGATCTTGCTGGAGTATTTGCCGGCTTTGGCAATCAGGTCGGCGGCCAGCGCGAAGTACAGCGCGGAGAACACGCCGATGTTGATCAGATCGGGGATGTCAGCTTGCCGGAGCGGCTCTGGCGTGCGGTGCCGGCCTCGGCGGGGCTTCCCGCCTGTGCGGTCGGGCGGGCGCGCCAGACAAACTGCGCCGATTGCGATGCCTTGCCTAGATGCGTGGGCCGGGGCGCCACAATACGGGTTGAAATAGCCGAAATCCGCAATTCCCCGTGTCAAATCGCCGTTTTGTGGCCCGAAAACGGCGATTTGACA
>OJAI01000659.1_pt1 | contig 22873 bp, 15 predicted proteins | sample 1588891 | NCBI WGS metagenome assembly OJAI01 (sample SAMN03283255) | human gut metagenome | biome: human-associated habitat; material: feces | host: Homo sapiens | place: USA | collected 2013 | reverse complement strand
TCAGAACGTCGTGAGACAGTTCGGTCCCTATCTGTCGTGGGCGCAGGATATTTGATGGGAGCTGTTCCTAGTACGAGAGGACCGGAGCGGACGTACCTCTGGCGCACCAGTTGTTCTGCCAAGGGCATAGCTGGGCAACTATGTACGGATCGGATAAACGCTGAAAGCATCTAAGCGTGAAGCCGACCCAAAGATAAGATATCCCACTGATTGAATCAGGTAAGATCCCTTGTAGACTACGAGGTTGATAGGCACGATGTGTAAGTGGAGTGATCCATTCAGCAAGTGTGTACTAATAGATCGAGGGCTTGACCACAATTCGCTTGAATTCTCAAGTCAATGATAAAATGTAAGCAGTGATTATTCAGTTTTGAAGGCACGTCCTTCAAGAAATACTGGACAAAGTAGAACAGAAATGTTATACTGAACCAGTCATATTGGTCGGTGACGATGACGGTGAGGTTCCACCTGTTCCCATTCCGAACACAGAAGTTAAGCTCACTCGTGCCCAAGATAGTTCGCTGGAAACGGCGCGTGAAAATAGGTAGTCGCCGACTTACATGAAACCCCTGAGGAAGAAATTCTTCAGGGGTTTGTTTTTGTTGTGCGTGTGCCTTTCCGTTAAAATAGCCTAAAAAATCACATGGATTTGTGAATGTTCACAAACTTCGCCCAGACCTCTTGATTTTTTATAGGGGGGGGGGGGTATGATAAGGTGCGAAAAGCACCTTGTCAGCAAAACAGAAAGATCGGCAAACCAGTCGGAAGGCTGTGACGCAAGGCGGAAGGCCCGGTGGGGGCCGTCAGCTGCACTTTGCTCTGCAACCCTCTTCGACTATGCGGAAATGTGCCAGCGCCCCCAAAGGGCAGCCGGTGCGGGGTTATGGAGAAGTGTATGGGAGTAGCTTTTCCGGGTACCACGATCACCCTGCCCTTGAGAAGCGGCGGGTTAAAGCATAGATAGAGAGGGCGAGCACCCCTAAAGTACAAAACGCAAAGCGTTGTACCAGCCATTTGGCTGGTGCGGCGCTTTTTTCTTTTTGTCCGGATGCTTTTTGTGGAGAAACTGGGAGTATTGATGACTGACAAAGGATCGGTCTGCTGTTTAACCACCACTTTTCGATCATGTGAGCATGAACTGGAAAGGAGCAGAAGAAAAATGACAAACAAGAAATTCAAGTTGGCAGCAATGTCGCTTGCCACCGCGGTTGCAGTGAGCGCAGTTGGCCCCAGTGCTTCTGCGGTGACGTATTATCTGGGCGATGGCAGTGTAACTGTTGACCAAGATAACAAAGGTGCATTCAGTTATCAGGGTGAGGACGGAAACCGCACCTACGTCAACGAGGATAAAGCGGAAACTGGCGATGGTACGATCTACGTTAAGGACGGCAACGCGCCAACGGGAGAAGTTCCGCCATCCACTGATAACTCCGACAATGGTACAGAGGAAACCACACCTACGGATACTACCACAGATTCTTCTGGCAACAACGCAGAGAACAGCCCCACGGCTGAGACCACAACTGGAAACACCATCACCGTCAAAGAGGATGTGAAGGATGCAACCATCGTGGTTGAGGGCGTGAATGTAGATACCAGCGATACCAGCACCACGACTGACACCCCGGCTGAAGTGCCCGCAGATACCAAAGAAGATAAAACCATCATCAAGGTGGGCGAGGGTGCAGATGTTGACCTGACAGTCAAGGATTCCAACCTGACCACCGGCGGCAACGGCATTGATATCGGTGTGAATCTGAAAGATGATGATGATAACAAAAAAACCAATGTTGACCTGACGCTGGATAATACCAAAATCAATCTGACGGAAAATGCCACAGCGGGCATCAACGCACGGGATAATTCCGACGTGGATATCACCCTTAAAGGGGATAATACTATTGATGGTTCTGAAGCAATCGACAAAGTGACCGAGGGCGGAGGACACGATATCTCTAAGGATAACGTCAATATTGAGGGCATCCGTGTGGGCGGCGAAGGTGCAAGTGACAGCTCGGATGCCAGTGAGGGTGCAAATACCAAGCTGACCATCAGCGGCGGTGTAGAAAAGACCGAAACTGCGGAAACAGACACAGAAGAAACGGAAAGCTCTGCGGGCGGTTCGCTGACCATCAGTGATACCACAGGCGGTCTGGTAATGGCAGATGGCTCGGACGTGGAAATCACAGACGGGGCGAACGTGACCATTGAGGAGACAAAAACCTCTGGTTCTACGCAGGCTGGCCGTGGTGTGACCCAGCATGGTGATTTGACCATCTCCGGCGGCTCTTCCTTAACGATAGACGGTGTGGAAGACAATGCAAAGCAAGCGTCACATACCGGTATTGGCATTGCCAGCTGGGATGATATCACAGTCGAGGATGGCAGTACGCTGGAGATCAGTGATGCTACAACCGGTATTTACGGCCACCAAGGTTCGGATGCAAGCCTGACTGTGGAGGATAGCGCGCTGAATATTGCTGGCAGCAGCTTCGGCATTGACTATGAAGGTGCCGGAAAAGATAAAGAGGGAAATGTACTCAAATCTGCCGGGGATATCACGTTCGACAATGCAGAAGTCGATATCAATATTACCCCGGAAACCCCGAATGCCGCAGGCTATGGCATTGCCGCCCACGGTGACAGTAATATCACCTTTAAAAATGGCACAGAGGCCGAAATCAAAGTTACTTCTGAAAACCCGGATGCGGGAACCTGGGGCATTTATAATGAGCGTGGCGGGACCGGCAATCTGACGGTGAACGACAGCACGGTGGATATCGATGCAAACCGTGGAATTTACGCCGGTTTCCAGAAGGTTGAAATCGCAAACAACAGCGTTGTGACCTCCAAGAACACCCATCAGGCAATGTATGCTCTGGGCGGCAGTGATGGTAAGGGCCTGAAACTGCGTGTGACCGGAAACAGCCGATATCATCTAACAGGCGGTACGCGGGGTAACTGGGGGATTCAGGCAACCTCTGCCCGGGGACATGAAATTCTGGTTGATGACAATGGACAGCTAATTTCCGATATGGAGAATTCCTATACGGCAGTTGGTCTGGGCAAGAATGCTAAACTGGTCGTGGATAATGGTACTGTTCTTGTGAGGGGAAAATACGACAAGGCAGGACTGTTTGCTTACGGTGATAACAGCACCATCCGCATCAAAAACAATTCCCATGTGGAAGCAACAACGATTACCCTTAACCCCTCGATAAAAAAGATACCAACTGTGGGCCAGAAGCTCATCGTTACCGGTGGTACGCTGACCTATGACTACAGCGCCGACAACACCCTGTGGCCGGTGAACGATCAGGGCGACAAGCTGACCAATTTCCTGCTGACCAAGGATGATGCCCACGCAAACTTCGATGCCCTTTCCTATAAAGGTCAGACCTACACCTACCTCTCTGACCTGAACAAGGAGACCGGGAAGCAGTATCTCTCCGTGTGGGTGCCCGCCGCCGCACTGAACTATATGCTGGATGTGGACGGTTCCCACGACCCGGAGATCATCGGCAAGGCACTGGAAGAGCTGAAGCAGGCCGGATACAATTTCGACACTGCCTACCAGACCACTGAGAATGGCGATCAGGTCGTTATTCTGCGGGATATGGTGGTGAACGGTAAGAGCCTGAACTTCACCAAGACCACCGATGCAGAGGGCAACACCAAGCTCATCTGGGGCAACTACGAAAAGCAGGCAGAGGGTGCGCCCAGCGCCTATGATATGGTCTATGGCACCGAGTACGAGTATGAGGGCAAGACCTATACCATCGTTTGGGGCTATGAGAGCCAGAACAACCCCAACACCACCGCAGCAGCGGGCGTGCTGGATGCCTTTGGCCCGGATTCCAACGTGAAGGTTACCGGCGAGAACATCGATGGCACCGACTCCGCACAGTACACCGTGACCATTTACGGCGCTCTGCGGGAAGTGACCGACCCTGTGATCCCCACGAACCCGAAACCGGAAACGCCTGAGGATTCCGATCCTACTCCTCCGGCTCCGGCTCCCACTACGCCGACTACCCCGGCTGTGCAGAATGCACGGCCCACCACTCCCACCGTGGAGCAGGCAGTCGCTAAGACCACGCCCGCCCCGGAGAGCGGCAAGCTGATTCAGACCGGTACCACCAACTGGATGGCAGATGTTCTGGTGCGTGCAGGCGGTGTCCTGCTGGCTGCCGGTTATCTGCTGGAGCGTAAGCGCAAGAGCATGTTCCATAAGGCACAGCACTGAACACGTTCTTGTAAATGACGTAAAAAGGTAAAATATTGAACTGGCTTGGGACCGCTGCACAAATTTTTGTGGGGCGGCCCCACTTTTTGCAGAAAAAGGCGCTCTCGTCTCGTATTAGGGGATGAAAGCGCTTTTGATTTTGCAAAAAGGGATGAGAACGAGAATGAAAACTTCACCGCACCGCCGAAAGCACCGGCGCAGAGCTTTCCGGCGGCTGTTCTGGCTGCTGGTGCTGGCGACCCTGCTTCTGCTGTTGTGGCCCCGGCGGGTCACGCTGGATGGGCTGAACAGTCCCCATGCCATTTTACTGCGGGCCGACAGCGGAGAGGTGCTGGCCGAAAAGGATGCCGACAGCACGATCTATCCGGCTTCCATGACCAAGATGATGACGGCGTTGCTGGCCATAGAAGCAAACCCGGACCTCGACACGCCCGTGACCCTGCCCGAGGAGATCTTTCCGGCTCTGCAGGCCCAGAATGCCTCGCTGGCGGGGTTTCAGGCCGGGGAAACGGCCACGGTGCGGGATCTGCTGTACGGGGCCATGCTGCCCTCGGGGGCCGAGTGCTGCGAAGCGCTGGCCCGGGAGGTGAGCGGCAGCGAGGAAGCTTTTGTGGCCCGGATGAACCAGAAAGCAGCAGAGCTGGGGATGACCGGCACACATTTCTGCAACCCCACCGGCCTGCACGACCCAGAACATGTTTCCACCGTGCGGGATATGGCCCGGCTGACAGAAGCAGCCCTGCAGAACGAGACCTTCCGCAAGCTGTTTACCACGGAGCGGTATACCGTTCCGGCCACCAACTGCCACCCGCAGGGGTTCACGATGCGCAGCACCCTGCTGAGCCAGCTGGACGGCACAGCGCTGCACAGTGGCCGGATCCTGGGCGGTAAGACCGGTTACACCGGGGAGGCAGGGCTCTGCCTTGCCAGTCTGGCCGAGGTGAAGGGCAGGGAATACATTCTGGTCACGGCCGGGGCAGGGGGAAACCACAGCACCGCGCCCTACCACATCGAGGATGCCGTAACGGTCTACCGCCGTGTGAGCCGGGGGTCCTGAACAGGGGAGCGGATGCGCTCCCTTTTTCTGTGCCCGGCTTTGTGGTACAATGGAGCAAAACCATTCACAGAACAGGAGAACCATCATGCTCAAGGATTCACAGGTCGATCTCTGCGGCCGCACCGATTTTACCCGCACCGCGCCCCTGCTTGCCCGGGACGAGGCGTTTTCGTTTGCCTGCGCGGGCTGCGGCTGCTGCTGCCGGGGGCGGGAGGATATCGTGCTGTCGGGCTTTGACCTGTGGCGCATTGCGGCCCGCCTGCGCCTGCCGCCCCGCACCGTGGCCCGGGCATTCTGCCGGGGAAGCATCGGGCAGGTCAGCCGCTTGCCGGTGCTGCGGCTGGCTCCGCTGAAGGAGGAACGCAGTAACTGCCCCTTTCTCACCGGGAACCACTGCGCCATCCACGATGCCGAGCCGCTGGTCTGCGCCCTTTACCCGCTGGCGCAGGAGATCACGAAGGACGGGCAGGTATCCTACTTTTTGCAGCCCACCCAGTGCGGCGGGCAGGTCATTGCGGCAAGGGTGGGGGATTATCTGGCCCGTTACGATGTGCCCGCCCGGGAGGCCACCGATGTGCGCTGGGCGCAGGTGTGCATGGAACTGGAAGATACCGTGGAGCGGCTGGACGCTCTGTTTGAGCCGGTGTTTGCCCGGCGGATGCAGGAAAAGCTGTGGCAGGCGCTGTATTACCGGTACGACTTTGCAAAAGAGTACCGCCCCCAGCTGGAAGAAAATCTGCTCTGGCTGGACGGGGAGCTGAAAAAGCTCGAAGGGATGCAGATGCGGCACAGAACCATCGAAAAAAGTGATAGATAAAATTACCTTGATTGATAATTCGGGCTGTTCCCCGGTTGTTTTGAGGAGAAAAGTGTGATATACTTCACGAGTGTAAAGCGGCAGCGCGATGCGACAGGCCGCTTGAATACTGACTTTCATGCGGTGTCCTGTTGCCGCGAAAGTAGAATTGAGGGAGTAATATCATGCGTAAAATTTCTCGTCGTTCGTTCCTGTCTGCCGCCGCTGTCTGCGGCGCAGCTGCTGCCCTGACTGCCTGCGGCGGTTCCTCCGGCTCCACGGCTGCTTCTTCCACCGCTTCCTCTGCTGCGGCCTCTTCCGCAGCGGCTGACGGCCAGAAGTATACCGTTGGCATCTGCCAGCTGGTGGAGCACGCCGCTCTGGACGCTGCCACCCAGGGCTTTGAGGATGCCCTGACCGCACAGTTCGGCGAGAATGTCACCTTTGACTTCCAGAACGCCCAGAACGATTCCGCAACCTGCGCCACCATCGCCAACGGCTTTGTTTCCGCAGGCGTTGACCTGATCATGGCAAACGCTACCCCTGCCCTGCAGGCCGCACAGGCTGCCACCGACAGCATCCCCATTCTGGGCACCTCCGTCACCGAGTACGGTGTTGCTCTGGGCCTGACCGATTTCGATGGCACCGTGGGCGGCAATGTCTCCGGCACCTCCGATCTGGCTCCGCTGGATCAGCAGGCAGATATGATCACCGAGTGGCTGCCCGAGGCCACCAAGGTGGGCCTGCTCTACTGCTCTGCCGAGGCAAACAGTCAGTATCAGGTAGACGAGGTCCAGAAGTACCTGGAGGCCAAGGGCGTTACCGCCACCCAGTACGCTTTCTCTGATTCCAACGATCTGGCTTCTGTCTGCCAGAAGGCTGCCGACGAGAACGACGCAGTGTATGTCCCCACCGACAACACCTGCGCTGCCAACACCGGCATCATCGACGGCATCTGCCGCCCGGCCAAGAAGCCCGTGTTCGCCGGTGAGGAGGGCATCTGCTCCGGCTGCGGTGTGGCGACCCTGTCCATCAGCTACTATGATCTGGGCTACACCACCGGTGAGATGGCCGCCAAGATCCTGACCGGTGAGGCCGATATCTCCACCATGCCCGTTGAGTACACCAACGTGACCAAGAAGTACAACAAGACCATCTGCGATGATCTGGGCATGACCGTTCCCGAGGGTTATGAGGCCATTGAGGAATAACAAGCGCTCTGTCTGTTTCGCAGAAAGCTCCCCTGATAGGAGCGCAGAGTTCACGCTGCGGTGACGGAGAGGCTTTACAATAAAATCAGCGGAGAAGAGCGAATTTTGGTTCTTCTCCGCTTTCCCGTATCAGAAAAAAGTGTAGTTACAGGAGGAAAACGTTTTGGATATTCTTGCAAGACTTGCCAACCTGCCCGGTGCCTTGCCCGGTGCCTGTGCGCAGGGCCTCATCTGGGGCATCATGGCCATTGGTGTGTACCTGACCTACCGCATCCTGGATGTGGCTGACCTGACCGTAGACGGTTCCTTTGGCACCGGCGGCGCGGTCTGCGTTATGTGCCTGCTCTCCGGCATGAACGTCTGGGCAGCGCTTTTCATCGCCCTGCTGGCCGGTCTGGCCACCGGCCTTGTCACCGGCCTGCTCCACACCTTTATGGGCATCCCGGCCATTCTGGCTGGCATCCTGACCCAGCTGGCCCTCTACTCCATCAACCTGAAGATCATGGGCAAGGCCAACCAGTCCATCAACGTGGACAAGTACGACCTGCTGATCTCCCTGCGCTGGGTCAAGGAGCTTGCCCTGCACAACCCCATCATCATGGTCATTCTGGTCAGCGCCGTGGTCATCGGTGTGCTGTATTGGTTCTTTGGCACCGAGCTGGGCTGCGGCATCCGCGCCACCGGTTCCAACCCTGCCATGAGCCGTGCCCAGGGCATCAACACCAGCTTCAATGTAGTGCTGGGTCTGGCGGTCTCCAACGGTCTGGTGGCCCTGTCCGGCGCATTGCTGAGCCAGTATCAGGGCTTTGCCGATGTCAGTATGGGCCGTGGTGCCATCGTCATCGGCCTGGCCGCTGTCATCATCGGCGAGGCCCTGTTCAGCCGCATCTTCCACAATTTTGCCCTCAAGCTGGTGTCCGTCTCGCTGGGTGCTATCATCTACTACATCGTCATCCAGCTGGTGCTGACCCTCGGCTTTGATGCAAACCTGCTCAAGCTGCTGAGCGCCTCCGTGGTGGCCGTGTTCCTGGCCGTGCCCTATTGGAAGAGCAAGTATTTCGCAAAGCCTGCGGCAAAGAAGGCACAGAAGGAGGATGCAAAAAATGCTTGAGATCCAGAATGTTTCCAAGACCTTCAACGCCGGTACCGTCAACGAGAAAACGGCCCTGAACGGTCTGAACCTGAAATTGAACGAAGGTGATTTTGTCACCGTCATCGGCGGCAACGGTGCGGGCAAATCCACCATGCTGAACGCTGTGGCCGGTGTGTGGCCTGTGGACAGCGGCAAGATCATCATTGACGGCACCGACGTGACCAAACTGGGGGAGCACCAGCGCGCCGCCTACATCGGCCGCGTGTTCCAGGACCCCATGACCGGCACCGCCGCCACCATGCAGATCGAGGAGAACCTTGCCCTGGCCGCCCGGCGCGGCAAGCGGCGCGGCCTGAGGATCGGCATCACCAAGGCCGAACGGGAGCGCTACCGTGAACTGCTCAAGAGCCTGGATCTGGGCCTGGAGGATCGCCTGACCGCCCGCGTGGGCCTGCTGTCCGGCGGTCAGCGTCAGGCACTGACCTTGCTTATGGCTACCATGAACAAGCCCAAGCTCCTGCTGCTGGATGAGCACACCGCCGCTCTGGACCCCAAGACGGCGCTCAAGGTGCTGACCCTCTCGGCCAAGATCGTGGAGGAGAACCACCTGACCACCATGATGATCACCCACAACATGAAGGATGCCATCAAGTACGGCAACCGCCTGATCATGATGCACGAGGGCCACATCATCTATGATGTCTCCGGGGAAGAGAAGAAGAACCTGCACGTCTCCGACCTGCTGGCCAAGTTCCAGATCGCATCCGGCGGCGAGTTCGCCAACGACCGCATGATCCTTTCCTGATGCATTTCTGATATAGGAAATCCCCTCCGGTGTGCGTGCCGGAGGGGATATTTGCATCTTGTGCACCTTTGCAGGGTGTGCTACACTGAGAGAAAGAGGAGGTGTCTCTCGTGCGAAAAATCATCCGGCGGGCAGCTGCTGTGCTGTTGTCTGCGGCTCTGCTGCTGACGGGAACGGCCTCGGCAGCAGCCCAGATTGACCCGGTAGAGGAACGGCTTGCTGCCATGTCTCTGCGGGAAAAGGTGGGGCAGCTGTTCGTGGTGCGGGTCGAGGCACTGGACCCCAGTGGACAGTCTGATAGCACAAGGCTGACCTGGGCAGAACGGCAGGGGCTGAAAAAGTATCCGGTGGGCGGCATTGTGGTGTTTCGGCAGAATGTGAAAAGCCCGGAGCAGTTGAAAAAGCTTCTGGCAGATTTTCAGGCAGCATCCGGGACCGGTCTGTTGACCGCCGTGGACGAGGAGGGCGGCAGCGTGGCCCGGTTGGCCAATGCTTCCGGCTTTGATCTGCCCCAATACCAGAGTGCCCAGGCAGTAGGTACAACAGGGGACCCGGCCAATGCCCGTGCCATGGGGCAGATCATCGGAGGCTACCTCAAAACCTACGGCCTGAATCTTGACTTTGCTCCAGTGGCAGATGTGAACACCAATCCGGCCAATACCGTGATCGGGAACCGAGCATTTTCGTCGGATCCGGCAGTGGCGGCACAGATGGTGGCCTCCGCTGTACAAGGGTTTCACGATGCGGGCATACTCTGCACACTCAAGCATTTCCCGGGCCACGGAGATACCGCAGAGGACAGCCACTACGGCACGGCCAGCAGCACCAAGACTTGGGCAGAGATGCGGGAGACGGAGCTGAAGCCTTTTGAGGCTGGAATCGCAGCTGGGGCCGACGTAGTAATGACCGCCCACATCACCACCCCCAATGCAACGCAGGACGGCCTGCCTGCGTCGCTCTCCTACACTATGCTGACCGAGCGTCTGCGGGGGGAGCTGGGCTTTACTGGGGTCATCTGCACCGATTCGCTGTCCATGCAGGCCATTCGTGACCACTATTCTGCAGCAGAAGCGGCTGTAGCGGCGCTGAACGCCGGGGCAGATCTTCTGCTGATGCCGCCCGACCTGCCGGAAGCCTTTGACGGTGTACTGGAGGCTGTGCAGAATGGAACCATCAGCGAGGAACGCCTCAACGAGAGCGTCCGCCGCATCCTGATGCTGAAACAGAAAGCCGGGTTGGAGCTTGACACCCGCACCCCGCTGGAAAAGATGCTGGATGTGTTTCTGTAAGATTGAAGCATAATAAGAAGATCCCCTCCGGTGTGCGCGTATCGGAGGGGATCTTTGCGTATAAAGGAATGTTACCGCTTGATGTCGTAGTTCATGTTCATCAGGTTGCGGATGGAGCTGACATCATCGGTGATGTTGGCATCGCCGTGGATGGTGTGCTTGATGGCGCTGCTTGCCACGGCAAAGTTGATCATGTCCATGGCGCGGTAGTCGTGGAGCATGGCGTAGATCAAGCCGCTGGCAAAGGCATCGCCGCCGCCCACGCGGTCCAGAATATTAAAGGTGTAGAGCTTGCTCTCAAAGGTGTGGCCGTCGTACCACATAAAGGCCTTGAGGCTGTTCTCGCTGCCGCTGTGGGCATAGCGCACATGGCGGGCAATGCACTTGAGGTTAGGGTAGCGGGCAATGAAATGCTGGAAGATCTCGTCCTGCTGCTCATAGCTGGGCTGCAGGGGCACGCCGTCCTTCCAGTCGCCCTTGCTGTGATCGTTGTCGTCCTTCCACAGGTGGTAGGGCTCAATGCCCAGCAGAACGTCAACGTAAGGCAGGCACTCGGTGCAGAAATCGCGGGCTTCCTCCCAGCTCCACAGGGTAGAGCGGAAGTTGCCGTCAAAGCTGACGGTCAGGCCCTTCTTTTTGGCCACCTTGAGCATATCGATGATGAGGCCGCGGCAGTTGGGGCCCAGTGCCGGGGTAATGCCGCTCAGGTGCAGCCAGTCGTAGCCGTCCAGCAGAGCGTCCAGATCGACCTGAGAGAAGTCATACTCGGTAATGGCACTGTGCTTGCGGTCGTAGATGACCTTGGAAGCGCGGATGCCGTAGCCGGTCTCCAGATAATAAGTACCCAGCCGGTTGGAAGGGGTCTCGTTGGGCTCGGTCAGGATCATGGGGGTGCAATGCACATCGTTGGAGCGCAGCCAGCGCACCGCGCTCTTGCCCAGGCTGTTGTTGGGCACTACACTGAAGAAGGTGCTGTCCACACCCAGGTTGGCCAGGGCCAGTGCAATGTTGGCCTCGCTGCCGCCGTAGCTGGCTTCAAAGCTGGATGCCATGCGGATCTTTTCGTAGTTCGGCGGGGTCAGACGGAGCATGATCTCGCCGCAGGTGATAAATTTCTGGCCGTTGGGCTCGCTGCCGAGGATGGGATTGTAGTGTTCCATAACGCTCCTCCTAAAAAGTCGTTTCTGGGATCCATTTCATGTGAGAACACATTATTGTATCCATTATACCGCACTGCGCACTGGATAGCAAGCAAATGCTGTTTCGGCCGAGAGAAAAAGAAAAAGAAATTTTGGTTGTTTTGACGAAAGAACCCCTCAGTCACCTGCGGTGCCAGCCCCCCTAATAGTGGGGCCCTTGGCATGGCGTAAAGCTTCATCTCTTTGCCAAGGCCGCCCCTAGTAGGCAACAACGACGACCGCCGCCAGTGGCGGAAGCAGGGAGGAGTTGTTGGGGCAGCGGCCAGCAGGACGCAAGTGCAAAACTTTGCACGAAGCGGACGCTGGGTGCCGCAACCCGTACGGTGGCATCCCGCAGGGATGACGGTGGGGTTCACACCCCCGTCAGGTCAAAGCTGGGCGTATACTCTTCCTTTGCACTGCTCTTCTGCTGCATATAACCAGAGCTGAGGCCCAGATCCATGGCGTAGTTGACCACCCGGCGGTATTCGTAGGTGGTGATGCGCCGCCCGATACCGTGGTCTGCCGCCTGATAGAAGGGGGTGTACTGGCTCATCACGCTGGGCAGGAAGCACCCGGGGTCGGCCTTGTTCCAAGCCGCCATCTGATCGAGCACGGCAAAGCTGTCGTCCACATGGCCGGGCAGGGCAAGGTGGCGCAGGATCACGCCCCGCTGCAGGATGCCCTCGCTGTCAAAAACAGGGTGCCCGGCCTGAGCCATCATGGCTTCAATGGCGGGCCTGGCCTGCGCAAAATAGTCCGGCGCGGCGGAAAGCTCTGCCGAAAGGGCAGGGGAAACATATTTCAGGTCGGCCAGCCAGATGTCGATGAAGCCGCGCCAGGCGTGCACGCTCTCCACGGTCTCGTAGCCGCCGGTGTTGCAGACGATGGGCAGATGCAGCCCCTGCGCCCGGGCCAGGTCGAGGGCTGCGATGATCCAGGGCCGCCACTGCCCAGGCGTGACAAGGTTGATGTTGTTGGCTCCCTGCGCCTGCAGGTCCAGAAAAATCTCGGCCAGGCGCTCTACGGTGATCTCCTTGCCCAGGCCCTCGGCGCTGATGGGGTAGTTCTGGCAGAAGCAGCACTTGAGGGTGCAGCCGGAGAAAAACACCGTGCCGCTGCCCCGGGTGCCGCTGATGCAGGGCTCCTCCCAGAAGTGCAAGGCAGCGCGGGCCGCTTTCAGGGTGCGGCCCGCCCCGCAGAAGCCCGTCTGCCCGGCGGCCCGGTCGGCTTTGCACTGCCGGGGGCAGAGAGTGCAGGCTTCCGGCACGGCAACAGAAATGGTTTTGGGCATAATATCCAAGTCCTTTGCAAAAGATTTGACAGAATTACTCTTGTTTATTATACCATTTATGACATGGAATGTGGTATACTATGATAGAATATTATATATCGTGCAAAAATACTACATATCAGACGGAGGATGTCATGCGCACCGAAAACGAGGAGATCCGGGATCATTTGAAATATCTCTCCCTGCTGGCACGGGATTACCCCTCGCAGGCGGCCGCTGCCAGTGAGATCATCAGCACCCAGGCCCTGCTCAAGCTGCCCAAAGGCACCGAACATTTTATGAGCGACCTGCACGGTGAAAACGAGGCCTTTGTCCACATCCTGAACTCGGCTTCGGGTGTCATCCGGGAAAAGGTGGATATTGTGCTGGGGGAGAGTGTGCCGGAGCAGACCCGTGCCGAGCTGGCAACGCTCATCTATTACCCCAACGAGAAGCTGCCCCAGCTCAAAGCCGAGTGCGCGGATGAGGAAGCGCTTGACCACTGGTACACGGAGACCCTGCTTCAGCTCATTGATATCTGCCGGTTGGTGTCCTCCAAGCATACCCGGCAGCATGTGCGCTCCTGCCTGCCGTCCAGCTGCGGGTATATTCTGGATGAGCTGCTCCATGCCCACTTTGAGGACCACGACAAGGACCTTTATTATGGGCAGATCGTGGGCAGCATCATCGAAAATGGCCGCGCCGACCGGTTCATTGTTCGGCTGTGTGAGCTCATCAAGCGGCTGGCTGTGGACAAGCTGCACATCGTGGGGGACCTGTTTGACCGCGGCCCCCGGCCTGACATCATTCTGGACCGGCTCATGCGCCACCACCATGTGGATATCCAGTGGGGCAACCATGACGTGGTCTGGATGGGTGCCGCCGCCGGAAGTCCCATCTGCGTCTGCACTGTGCTCAAAACGACACTTGCCTACCACAACCATGCCATGCTTGAAGACTGCTACGGCATCAACCTGCGGCATCTGCAGCGGATGGCCGAACAGTTCTACGGAAATGACGACCTGACCCTCTGGATGCCCCACACCGACGCGGCGCGCGGCCCTTACACCGAGGGCATGCTCCACCGCTGTGCCGTGATGCACAAGGCTGTGACCATTCTGATGCTCAAGATGGAGTGCAAGGTCATCGACCGCAACCCGGATTTCAAGATGCAGGGTCGGGATTTCCTGCGGCACATCGATTGGAAAAAGGGAACAGTGACCCTGAACGGGCAGGCATACCCCCTGCGGGACACCAGCTTCCCCACCGTTGACCCGGCAGACCCCGCCGCCCTGAATGATGATGAGCGGCTGGTGCTCCGCAAGCTGGTGGAATCCTTCCGGCAGAGCGAGCGTTTGCAGCAGCATGTGGAATTTTTGTATGCCAAGGGCAGCGTTTACCACATCGAGAACGGCAACCTGCTCTACCACGGTGTGGTGCCCATGACCAAAAACGGCAGCTTTGCCGTGGAGCGGTTCGAGGGACACAACTACTCGGGCCGCGGCTTGATGGACTACTGTGACGAGCGGGCACGCCGCGGCTACTTTGCCCCCGAGGGCAGCGCGGCCCGGCGGAGCGGTCAGGACTTTTTGTGGTATCTGTGGTGCGGCAAGCTGTCGCCGTTGTTCGGCCGCAGCGCCATGACCACCTTTGAGCGGCTGTATATTGCCGACCCCGCCACCCACGAGGAAGTCAAGGACCCCTATTATACATGGTACAATGAAGAGGCCGCCTGCCGCCGCATCCTGGCGGAATTCGGTCTGCCCGGCACCAGCCACATCGTCAACGGCCATGTGCCGGTGCGGGAGAAGAGCGGCGAGAGCCCCATCAAGGGCGGGGGCCGTCTGGTCGTCATTGACGGCGGGTTCTGCCGCGCCTACCATGAAAAGACCGGCATTGCAGGGTACACGCTGGTGTACTCCAGCCGCACCATGTCCCTGCGGACCCATCAGCCCTTTGTCAGTGCTGAAAAGGCCGTGAACGAAAACATTGACATCGTGTCGCAGAAGAACATACTGGAAACGGAGAACCACCGCATTCTGGTGGAAGAGACGGACGAGGGAGAGATCCTGCGGGAGCGGGTACACGACCTGAAGCAGCTGGTCAAGGCCTATCAACTGGGCTGGATCAAGGAGACCTGCAGCGAGGATTGCGTCTGGTAAGGGGCGCTGATTGTAAAATTTTTGAAATAAGAAACAAAAATATCGAATATCTCCGCAGATTCTGGGCAAAACAGAAAATAATCGGGCAGGGAAAAAGGGGGCTTTGCTTTTTGCCCGAAGTTGTGTATAATAAGATAGTTGTATCGTGAGGGTGTGTGCCCGGCGGTGCGCGGAGAGATCAAGCAAGAACCCTGAGTGGCCCTGCCGCTGGCGGGCCTGCGACAAGGAGATTATAAAATTGGAAAAGTTTGTTATTACGGGCGGCAAGCCCCTGCATGGCGAAGTTACCATTTCCGGTGCAAAAAATGCGGCTGTGGGCATTCTGCCTGCCACCATTCTGGCGGCAGATGTCTGTGTGATCGAAAACCTGCCGGACATCAGTGATGTGGCAGTCAGCCTGAAGATCCTGAGCACCCTGGGTGCCAGCATCAAGATGCTGAACCGCAATACCTACGAGATCGACACCACCCACCTGAACAGCACCAATGTCCCGGACGATCTGTCCCGCCAGATGCGTGCCAGCTACTACTTCCTGGGTGCGCTGCTCTCCCGCTTTGGCAAGGCACAGGTGGCCATGCCCGGCGGCTGCAATCTGGGCCCCCGCCCCATCGACCAGCACCTGAAGGTGTTCAGTGCACTGGGCGCAGAGGACAGCGTGGATTACGGCATGATCACCGTGCGCACCAAGCAGGAGCTGACCGGTGCCCATATCTTCTTTGATAAGGTCAGCGTGGGCGCTACCATGAACGGTATGCTCTCCGCTGTGATGGCACAGGGCCAGACCATTCTGGAAAACTGCGCCAAGGAGCCCCATGTCGTTGATCTGGCAAACTTCCTGAATATGTGCGGCGCGGATGTGCGTGGTGCCGGCACCGATGTGATCAAGGTGCGCGGCGTGGAAAAGATGCACGGCTGCACTTACAGCATCATCCCTGACCAGATCGAGGCGGGCAGCTACATGGTTGCCGCTGCTGCCACCGGCGGCGACGTTCTGATCAAAAATGTCACCCCCAAGCATCTGGAACCCATCACGGCAAAGCTCCGCCGTGCCGGTGTGGATGTGGAGGAATTCGATGATTCCGTCCGCGTCTCCCGCAAGGGCGATATCCTGCCGCTGAAGATCAATACCATGCCTCACCCGGGCTTCCCCACCGATATGCAGCCCCTGATGGGTGTGCTGCTCAGCGTGGCAAAGGGCACCTCCACCATCACCGAGAGCGTGTGGGATAACCGCTTCCGCTATGTGGACGAGCTGCGCAAGATGGGCGCAGTGGTGCAGGTGGACGGTCAGGTGGCCGTGTTTGAGGGTGTGGACAAGCTGAACCCTGCCCCCCTGCGCGCTTCTGACCTGCGTGCCGGTGCGGCCATGGTCGTTGCTGCCCTGATGGCAGACGGCACCAGCGAGATCGAGGAGATCGGCCACATTGAGCGCGGCTACGAGAACATCGTGGAAAAGCTGCGCGGCCTGGGCGCTGAGATCAGCAAGGTGGAGCGGATGCCTGCCGCACTGGAATCGGCAATGTGATCATTCAGAACCTCTCAGTCTGCTTCGCAGAAGTTTCCCTGACAGGGAGCTTTTGTGAAGCAACGACGGAGAGGTTCGTTTCTTGAGGTTTGAAATGTCTGAATTCATCTCGTTATACTCTGGCTCCTCCGGCAACTGCAGCGTGGTGCGCACGGGGGAAAAGTACATCATCATTGATATGGGAAAGGGCGTGCGCACCACCTCGGCGGCGCTCAAGGAGCTGGGCCTGAACATCAGCGATTGTGCGGGCATTTTAGTCACCCATGAGCACTCTGACCACGTTAAGGGGCTGGCTACCTTCCTCAAAAAGAATCCGCTGCCGGTATACGGCGCAGACGATACGCTGGATTTTCTGGATGCAAACGGTATCGTGCCCGCCAGCTGTGAGCTGCGCACCCTGTCCGGCGGGGAAGAGGATGTGGGAGATTTCGGCGTGACGATGTTCCCCACCAGCCACGACGTGCCCTGCGTGGGCTACCGCATCCACACCCCGGACAACAAGACCATGACCATTGCTACCGACCTGGGAGTCCTGACCCCGCCGGTGCATCAGGCCCTGAGCGGCTGTGACCTGGTGGCATTGGAAAGCAACTACGACCTCCATATGCTCCGCAGCGGGCGGTATCCTTACTACCTGCGCTCCCGCATCGAGTCCAACCGGGGCCACCTCTCCAACGATGAGTGCTCGGCAAAGCTGCTGGAGCTGATCCAGGAGGGATGCAAAAAGTTTGCCCTCTGCCATCTCTCGCAGGAGAATAACACCCCGGCGCTTGCTTTGCAGACCATGTTCAACACCCTGGGTGCGGCAGGTGTCGTGCCGGAAAAGGACTGCATCGTGCAGGCCCAGCGCCGCAATGAGATCAGCCCTGCGCTTACATTTTAAGAAAAAATGGCCCTCTCCATCATTGCTTTGCAAAGCATGACGGAGAGGGCTATTTTTATTGTTATCATGCCAGATCCGGCAGGATATCGGGCCAGAGGGCCTGCTCCTGCCGCAGGTCGGTGAAAACGCAGTCCAGATAGATCTTGTTCACAGCCGAGATGATGGTGCTGCGCAGGAGCTTGCGTGCATCATCAACATCCGGCTCCAGCTCGGAAAAGCTTTTGGTCAGGCCGAACACATAGGGCAGGTAGTTCTCCAGCTCATCGCAAAAGGTATCATACGCCTGCGCGGAGGTATAATGCGCCTGCTGCATCTTGAACAGACTGTCGATATTTTCCATGGACAGGACGTTTTTAGAAACTACGATGTAGATCAGGCAGGCCAGCTGATCCCGGGTATACTTCTTTTTGATGGGGTGGCTGATGATCCCTTTCTTAACGTAGTTGCTCACCATGGAAGCGGTGAGCTCCACCCCCTGAAATGTGCGGAAACACCCGTTGACAAACTGTACACTCTGATCCAGATAAAGCCCTACGGTGGGGAGTTCTGCATACCGGGGCAGGGCAAACCCTGCGGCGCAGGCCGCAACGCGGCGGTTTGATTCTAATTTCATGCGGACAGTATACCATGTTTTGGAAATGTGGTCAACAGGAAATTAAAAACTTTTGAAATAATTCAAGAAAACAGTTGACAGGTTTTTGAAAAACTGATATAGTGATTCAAACAACAGGAAAAACTGCGGCATCCTCTGCCGCCGGAATGGAGATAAATGCTTATGAACACCAAGATCGTTGTGGATTCCTCCGCCAGCCTGTACACCTTGCAGGGCGTGGATTTTGAATGCGTTCCCCTGAAGATCATCACCGACGATGCCGAATATCTGGACAACGGCACAATGGATGCCTTGGGCATGGCCCAGACCCTGCGCACCTATAAGGGCAAGACCTCGACTTCCTGCCCCAACGTCAGCGATTGGCTGGCCGCCTACGAGGGAGCCGACGAGGTGTATGCCATCACCATCACGGGCACTCTGTCCGGCAGCTACAATGCCGCCCAGCTGGCCGCCGAGGAATACCAGCAGGAGAACCCCGGCAAGCGGGTGTTCGTGCTGGACAGCCTTTCCACCGGCCCGGAGCAGCGCCTGCTGGCCGAGCATCTGCGGGATCTGCTGGCTGAGGGGAAGGCGTTTGACGAGGTCTGTGAAGAGATGCTCCGCTACCACAAGCACACCCATCTGCTCTTTTCGCTGGAGTCGCTGGCCAATCTGGCCCGCAATGGCCGCGTGAAGCCTGCCGTTGCTGCTGTGGCGCGGATGCTGGGCATCCGGGTCATCGGACAGGCAAGTGAGGCCGGAGAGCTGGATGTTCTCTGCAAGACCCGTGGTGAGCATGGTGCGCTGGAACGCATCGTGCTGGAACTCAAGGAGCACGGCTACACCAACGGCAGGCTCCATATCTCTCACTGCGGCAATCCCGCCGCCGCCGAGCGCCTGAAGCACATGGTAAAGGCTGTGTTTGATGGAGCAAAGGTGGACATCAGCGAATGCGGCGGTCTGTGCAGCTATTATGCAGAGCTGGGCGGCCTGCTGGTTGGTTATGAGGACGCGGAAGCATAAGCGAACAACCCGCGAAAAACTTCTGCCCACGATTGAATAGGCGCTCATAGCGGGGAAAGCCGTTGTGGGTGCTTTTTTGTTTGCAAAATCTTCCGCTCTGCGCTATACTAACAGCATCAAAAATCGCCGTGGGCGGCAGGGGAGGGATACCACATGTTCAGATTGCCCATCGTCAAGTTTTTCAACCGCATCTTCAACCGTGTCACGATCACAGTGGTGCTGGTGGCTTTACAGGTGCTCTGGCTGCTCTGGGCGTTCTGGTCGTTCACGGCGGGGCGGGTCTGGCTGAACGGTGCCCTGAAGGCGCTGAGCATCCTGATCGTGCTGTATCTGGTGCGCAAGGATGAAAACAGCGCTTATAAGATCGGCTGGATCGTTCTGATCGGTCTTTTGCCCCTGCTGGGCGGCGCGCTTTATCTGGCTTTTGGCAACAAGGCCCCCGCCAAGTATCTGCGGGAGCGGATGCAGAAGGTGGAACAGGCCCATCAGACTGAGCTTGCCCAGCCCGAGGGCCAGACCGATGCGCTGGATATCTCCAGCCGGAACCTGAGCCGCTATGTGGCAAAGTTTGGGCCGTATCCGGCCTGGAGGGATACCGCTGCTCACTACTTTTCCTGCGGGGAGGAGATGTATCCCCAGCTGCTGGCAGATCTGGAAAAGGCGGAAAAGTTCATCTTTCTGGAATTTTTTATCCTCCGTTCCGGCAAAATGTGGGACGGCGTGGAGCAGATCCTCCGCCGCAAGGCCGCCCAGGGCGTGGATGTGCGGCTGATCTACGATGATTTTGGCAGCCTGCTGGGCCTGCCCAGTGATTTTGTCATCCGCATGGAGAAGGCGCATATCCGCTGCATCCCTTTCAACCCGGTGGTGCCGCTGGTCTCGCTGGTGATGAACCACCGCGACCACCGCAAGATCGTGGTGGTTGATGGCAATGTGGCCTACACCGGCGGCGTGAATCTGGCGGATGAGTATATCAATGCCGAGCAGCGCTTTGGCTACTGGAAGGATGCGGCCATCCGGCTGGAGGGCGCCGCTGTCTGGAACTTTACCGTGATGTTCCTCAATGTATGGAACGCCTTCCGCCCGCAGGAAACCGATTACACCGCCTTTGCGCCCACCCGACTGCCCGCAGTGCAGGATGGCGTGGTGCAGCCCTACGCGGATAGCCCGCTGGACGAGGAGCCGCTGGCCGAGACGGTCTATCTGGACATCCTCTCTCAGGCCCAGAGATATGTTTATATCTACACGCCCTACCTGGCCGTGGGCGAGGAGATGCTGGATGCTCTGAAAAGTGCGGCCAAGCGCGGGGTGGACGTGCGTCTCATCCTGCCCGGGATCCCGGATAAGAAGCTGGTGTTCCGGCTCAGCCGTTCCTACTATCTGCCCCTGCTCAGGGCGGGTGTGCGCATTTATGAATTCACGCCCGGTTTCCTCCACGCCAAGTGCTATGTCAGTGATGACCGCGTGGCCGTGGTGGGCAGCATCAATATGGATTACCGGAGCCTGTTTCTCCATTTTGAGTGCGGAACACTGCTCTTCCATAACAGCCAGATCGCCGCACTGCGGAAGGATGTGGAGCGCACCCTGCTGCAGTGCCGGGAGATCATGCGGTCCGACTGTCGCACCAATCTGCCGGGCACAGCACTGGACAGCTTGCTGCGGCTGCTGAGCCCGTTGATGTAAAAAGGAAAGGCCCTACTTTGTACAACCTCTCAGTCGCGTGCTTCGCCGCGACAGCTCCCCTAGTAGGGGAGCCCTTGGCATACCGTCGCGTTTTCGGGGGTTGGCGCTTTGCTACGCTTGGCCCGGCTGGCGTGACGTTTTGCCTTGCGTCAGATATTGGTTTTGGAGCCGACAGGCGAATCGATCGAAAAATGAATCTTCTGCCAAGGCCTCCCCTACTAGGGGAGGTGGCATCGAGCGCCAGCGATGATGACGGAGAGGTTGTATGGAGGACAGCCTGTCTGCGAGAATAAACCGGCTTCAAGCAGGATATCCTATCCTCAAAGGCCCAACGGGCCGTGTGGAAAGGGAGCGTATCTATGAATCAGAACCATCGGGCTCTTTGGAGCTGTGCCATGGCGGCGGCGCTGCTGCTGACTGCCTGCGGCAAAACGAACGCCGGGTCGGGCAGCTCCGGCAGCATGAGCGGAAGCAGCACATCCTCCGCACAGACCCAGACAGCGGCATGGAAAACCGGTCTGGGTGTGGTGACAGAGGCCACCGATCAGGACAGGGCAGGGAAAATTGAACTGGCAGCGGCCGCTGTCCTGCTGGATGGCGAGGGGAAACTGGAGAGTATTCTGCTGGACGAGCTGGAAGTGTCTGTTTCGGCGGACAGCACCGGCCATGTGACCCTGCCCACCGACTGGCGCACCAAGCGGCAGAAGGGGGACGATTACCCGCTGGCCGAGGTCTCTTCCCTGAAAAAGGGATGGGCGGAACAGGTGGATGCCTTTGCCAGTTACCTGATCGGCATGACCCCGGAACAGGTCTCTATGCTCAAAGTGGATAAGGATGGCAAGGCCACGGATGCCGACCTGCTGAGCGGTTGCACCATTGCTGTGGATCGCTACCGGGATGCCGTGACCCGGGCCTGCGCCAATGCCAGGGCACTGGGTGCCGCCAAGGGCGACAGGGCCGCGCTGGGCATCGAAGCGGTGAACGGGACTTCGGACATCACCGCCACCGATGACAAGGATGTGAATGCGCAGGTGGATGTGAGCATCGTGGCACTGACCACCGATGCGGATCACCGTGTAACCAGCGCCATTGCGGATATGGCCGAGCCGGCCCTGACAGTGGTGTCGGACGGCGGTGTGACAGCCCCGGACCTCGTCAAGACCAAGCTGGAGCTGGGGGAGGACTATGGGATGCGCGGCGCATCGGCGCTGGGCAAGGAGTGGTATGAGCACAGCGAAGGCTTCTGTGATGCCCTCAAGGGCAAGACCCGCACCGAGATCGCCGGGCTTTCCGGCGGCGATGCCGACCTGAAGGCTCTGTGTACCATTGACATCACCGATCTGCAAAAGGCGGCGCTGGATGCCCTGAGCTGAGGAGGAAACCCTTTTCGGTCTCGCAATCGCGTACCGGCTCTCCCGGATAGGAGGGCGGTGGCATTCCGCTGCGTTTTCAGAGAAAAACATCTCGCCGCGTCTGGCAGCTGCCGACGCGGCGTTTTTGTTTTGTCAAAATGACCGCTTTGCCGTGGTAAAGCGGTAAAGATTTGAGCAAACTGCGAAAAATCGGTTTTCCCCCTTGCCAAATGGCAGAAAACGCGCTATTCTATAACCACAGTTTAGCAATTTATCATGGTAAAGCAATAAAACAAAGCTGCTTGCCACTGAGGGAGGAACCGTATATGAAACGTCTTGTATCCGCATTTCTGGCCGGTGCCATGGCACTGAGCCTTGCCGCCTGCGGCGGTGCCGCTTCCACTTCCACTGCCGCATCTGCTTCGGCCTCTGCTTCCGGCAGTGCTGCCGCATCCCAGACTGCAGGCAGCGACCTGGATTACATCAAGGGCAAGGGCAAGCTGGTCATTGGCTACACTGTTTACGAGCCCATGAACTACACCGATGCCGATGGCAACTTCACCGGTTTTGATACCGAGCTGGCCACCGCTGTCTGCGAAAAGCTAGGCGTGGAGCCGGAGTTTGTGGAGATCAACTGGGATACCAAGGTCGTGGAGCTGGATGCCAAGAGCATCGACTGCATCTGGAACGGTATGACCCTGACCG
>OJAI01000634.1_pt1 | contig 23480 bp, 17 predicted proteins | sample 1588891 | NCBI WGS metagenome assembly OJAI01 (sample SAMN03283255) | human gut metagenome | biome: human-associated habitat; material: feces | host: Homo sapiens | place: USA | collected 2013 | reverse complement strand
TCCCACAAATTGTAACGCACATCTTGCAGAAAGCATTTTTCAAACACGCTCTAGTTTTTATAATCTTCTCTCATTTTAAATACACTCTCACCATTGTATCTCAAACTTGCAAAAAAGTCATGGGCGAAAAAATATTTTTATTTTGTGTTGACATTTTCTCGTCCTGCATGTATTATTGTATTAACCACTTAGTACAATGATACAGAATTTTATTGTAAGGAATTTATTACATTTTCCTGCAAAATAGAATTGTATCAGATGTGAGATGACGCGCAGCTTGCAGCAAAAATGCCGAGGCATTCTTGAATGTAAGTGTTGATAACTTAAAGGAGGTGTTATAAATGTCTTGGAATCTTGACTCCAGCCGTCCAATTTACGCTCAGATTATCGAGAAAGTATCGCTGGATATTGTATCAGGCAAATATCAGCCGGGCGACAAACTTCCTTCGGTCAGAGATTTAGCTGCTCAGGCGGGGGTAAATCCCAACACAATGCAGAAAGCTCTTTCCGAATTAGAAAGAGAGAATCTGGTTCATTCCGCAAGAACAAGCGGGCGATTTATTACAGAGGACAAAGCTATGATTGAAAAAATGAGAGAGGAACTGGCATCCACACAAATCAAAGAATTTCTTAATAAAATGTCACAGATGGGATTTGATTACGAAAAGACAATCACTTTACTTGAAAAACTCGGAAAGGAGAATCAAAAATGAGTACGATTCTGGAATGTAAAAATCTATCCAAAAAATATGGCCGCAAACAGGCACTCGACAATATTACTCTTTCCTTAGAATCCGGTAAAATTATCGGTCTTCTCGGGCCAAATGGCAGTGGAAAGACTACTTTAATCAAGTTAATCAACGGATTACTTGCTCCAACAGGCGGAAAACTTTTTATCAATGGAAATACCCCTGGAGTCGAATCGAAAAAAATCGTCTCCTATCTCCCAGAGCGTACCTACTTAGATGAAACCCAGAAAGTTTCAGAAGCAATTACATTATTTGAGGACTTTTATGAAGACTTCGACAGAAGCCGGGCAATTTCCATGTTAGAAAAGTTAAACATTGATTCAAATGCCCGAATCAAAACCCTTTCAAAAGGAACAAAAGAAAATAAGCTTCATCCGTAAACAGTACGGAAAAATACAGGGTTGTCACTTAGTGGCGGCCCTGTTTGTATATGGATTTTTATGAGATCGGTTTTTCGTACATTTTTAGGGGAGTTTCTCGATTGAAATAACGGAAAATATGTGAATTTCTGACAATGCTCTTTCATAAATTGATGTAACTTCTCAAAGCCTTGTATTTACTGGTGTTCTGCAAGATTTTGAAAAACGGTAAAGTGGTGTATTGTATCATAAAGTGGTGTGGTTTGATATGAAAATGGTGTACTAAATGGTGTAGTAAATCGGAAAGAATTATTAAATTTGATAGCAAAATTGTAAGAGCGTCAGATTTGACATTTGAATAGGTATTTGTTTAAATAATAATAAAAAAAAGACACTATTGATAGTTGGTTAGTCCAAATTATCTAATTACTCAAAAGAGTAACCGCATTCCTTGGGCGAGGGGCGGTTACTTTTTTGATTGATTTATATACGCTATCAAAATCGTTACAACAATACTAAGTATCATTAGTACGATTGTAGAGTAAGAAAAGGACTATTTGACAGTTTTTCGTACATTTTTAAGGAAGTTCCTTAATTGAAATAACAGGAAATATATGATAAAATTGAGAAGGTTTAATAGTTTTTTCCCGATTTTGCCCCCTTTACATTGCACACACTTCGGCATACTTTTGCTACAAGAGCAATCGAATATGGCATGAACCCCAAAATATTGCAGAAACTTCTGGGACATGGTACATTACAAATGACAATGGGTTTGTACTGCCACGTAACAGAGGATACGCTGTTTTTGGAAACGGAGAAGTTTAAGAGAAGGTGTAGTTGAGCATGAAGTGGTGTAAAAATGGTGTAGCAGGGGATGAAACATAGAAAGTAAGGGCGAGAAAAGCCCGTAAATACGGAGGTTTTAAGAAAGATGGAAAGTTATAAGCAGGAATTTATTGAGTTTATGGTGGACAGCGATGTGCTGAAATTTGGAGAATTCACATTGAAAAGCGGAAGGAAATCTCCGTTTTTTATGAATGCAGGCGGATATGTGACAGGTTCGCAGCTTAAAAAGCTCGGCGAATATTATGCGAAAGCGATCCATGACACATACGGAGATGATTTTGATGTGTTGTTCGGACCTGCTTATAAGGGGATTCCTCTTGCGGTTGTAACTGCGATCGCTTACAGTGAGTTGTATGGAAAAGAAGTACGATACTGCTCGGACAGAAAAGAAGAGAAAGATCACGGAGCAGACAAAGGAAGCTTCCTCGGAAGTAAATTTAAAGACGGCGATCGAGTTATCATGATCGAAGATGTAACGACGTCAGGAAAGTCGATGGAAGAGACCGTTCCGAAAGTAAAGCAGGCCGCTGATGTGGAGATCGTCGGATTAATCGTATCTCTTAATCGTATGGAGGTCGGAAAAGGGAGAGAAAAATGCGCCCTTGACGAGGTGAAAGATCTGTATGGTTTCGATACGGCCGCGATCGTGACGATGGAAGAAGTCGTGGAACACTTGTACAACAAGCCGTATAACGGAAAAGTTGTGATCGACGATACATTAAAGGCTGCGATCGATACATACTATGAAACATATGGAGTAAAATAAAACGGGGAGGCGCTTTATGGAAAAGGCATATCTTACAATGAAAAACAGTGGTGCAAGTAGCATTACACTTGGGATTATCGTTCTCGTTGTCGGAGTGGCAACAGGAATACTTGCAATCGTGAACGGAGCAAAATTACTCAAACATAAAAAAGAGATTACATTTTAAGCAGCTTGACAGCTTTCAGGGAAACTGTGAAAGGACACGGATGAAAGAGAGATAAATAAACAGAAAGAAAAATAAGGGACTAAGCCGGAATACAGGCAGTCCCTTTTTGCAACGGCGGCGGAACGAAGTCTGGGTTTGCCTGAGACTTTGCGGCCGTGTATAGTCCCGGAGCGCGCTTTTTTAGCGCTTCCGGTGATTTGAAAAAATTACTGATAGGGAGAGTTCCTTGTGTGAGGAGAGTTATTTTTGAGTATAAAAAAAGAGCGGATTTATAGGATATTTGGGAAAATCCTGTTTTTACTATATATTGTTTTTTTGATTTATTTTCTGTTTCTTGCGGAATGGTACGGAAGAACGGAAGTGACGGAAGAGTATAGATATAATCTTGAATTATTTAAAGAAATCAGACGTTTTCTTACTTATAGAGAACAGCTTGGCATGTTTACGGTGCTTGCGAACCTTCTCGGGAATATTATGATCTTTGTTCCTTATGGTTTCTTTATTTCCATGGCGGGAAAGTCCATGGGATTTTTTAAAATATTATTTTTCAGTATGGCGCTGAGTCTGGGCGTGGAAACAATACAACTTTTTACGAGAGTAGGAAGTTTTGATGTCGATGATATTTTATTAAATACAATCGGCGGAGTTTTAGGATATATTTTGTTTGTGGTATGCAGTCGGATAAGGAGAAAACGTTATGTTCGGAAAGGAAAAAAAGGCAGAAGATAAGAAAAAAGAAACTGCTTTGAAACGGGAGGAAAACCGGAAAAAAAGCGGGGTGAAACATAAAAAGCCAAAGCAAAAACAGGCGGGCAACGGAAATCTTTCGTGTCTGTTCGGATTAGGTTCGGCCGCAGTGTTGGCGGGATGTATAGCATACGCGTTTGTCCGAAGAGGAGAAGCCCCCGGGATCATAGGAGGTATTACGATTATTTCTTTGATACTGGCAGGATACGGAATTTATTCGGCAATTATAGGATTTCGGGAGAGAGAACGCAGTTATCTGACGTGTAAGATCGGTATTGTCATGAATGCGGCGGCGATTATTTCATTTTTTGCGGTATTTATCAGAGGTTTGAATTAGTAAGCAAAAGATAAAAAGTAGTGAAAAAAGATAAATAATAAAGAAAAGTAAACAGATGAGCGGGAGGGAAAGGAAAATGCAGGAAGTGTCAGAAAAATACAACAACGATTCATATAGGGAACGGCATGCGTTGTCGGTAGAACGTCTTCGCACGCTGCCTTTTGAGGAATCTGTGGAAGATTCTTATATCGCGTATTTCAGATTGGTTGCCCTGTTTTTGCTTGAAGTGGAAAATGTGCGGATTCAGGTGGAAAGCGGAAAATGGGATCAATATAATGAAGAAGACATGAGACAGATCAACGAAATCCTTTATAGTGATATTGTCGGGGATGCTTACGAAAAAAGCTATGCAAATCCGAAATATGCATGCAGCTGGTTTGAGCCGGAGATGGGAAGGCTTTTGAGTTTTCTCTATGTGGAAATGCGCTCCGGCATCCCTTATGCGTTTGAAGGCAGACTTGATTATCTGACGATTTTGTATGAATTGTTTATCGAGGTATATACGTATTTTGAAAATTGCCGGGCAGATGGCGCTGAACCGGAAATACGAAGAGTAAGAGATATCGTGTATTGGTATGCAAGCGATTATTGCGACGTATTTTTGGCAGATCGGATTAAAGAACAGATCGATCCGTCGTATTCGTTTGCGGCAGATATTATCGAAAATGCAGATTTGAGCAGCGACAGGTATTTGTATCGTTTCGGAGAATATATTACAGAAAATGAGCTGGGAACTGCGCGCCGTCTCAGGTCGCTTCCCGAAGAGACGATTCAAAAGATGGCGGACGTTTACACGGAAGGATATCGGATCGGATTTATCAATACAGGAAAAGATCTGTCCAAAAAATCAGTCGTAAATATTCGTTACAGCCTCGGATTTGAACGGGTCATAAGAGCGGCGATCGCAAATTTTCGCGCTATGGGGTTAAAACCCGTAATATACAGGGCGGCGTCGGGTGTGATCACGAAAAGAGAGCATCACAAAATCGGATATTTCGGCGCTGTGGCAAACTGGCAGTATGAGTACGATCACAGACAAGATCAGGCGTTATTTATGGATAAACGCTATATTGAACGGCGTCTGGAAGTGATGCATACTGTTTATGAACAAAATAAAGAACAGGCAGCGCAGTTCGCAGGACCTGCCGTGATGGAAACATTCGGAGAAAAGCCGTTTTCACCGAAAGCAGTACCGGAAGCTCCGGCTTACTGTGAAGAGCAAAGGGAGCTTGCGCTTCAATACGACAGCAGATCCGGTCAGATCACAAATGAATATATCAAAGGAGAAGAGAGAAGTTTTACGATCATTGCATATCCTGTGCCGGAGATCGGTCCGAAATATGAAGAAATTTTCGATGAAGTAATACGAATTAATACGTTAGATGCAAAATTATATGAGAAAGTTCAACAGACGATGATCGATGCGCTCGATCAGGGAGAAAAAGTCCGTGTGATCGGAAAGGGAGAGAACCGGACGGATATGGAGATTCGGCTTTGGTCGTTAAAAGATGCTCGGAAAGAGACGATTTTTGAAAACTGTGTGGCAGATGTAAATATTCCGGTAGGCGAGGTGTTTACATCACCGGTGCTGGAAGGAACGAACGGAGTTTTGCATGTCAGCCGGGTGTATCTTGACGGTTTGCAGTATAAAGACCTTGAATTGAAATTTAAAGACGGAAAGATCGTTGATTATAGATGCGGCAATTTTAAAGACGAGGAAGAAGGCAGACGATATATTTTTGATAATGTTTTGAAAAATCATGATACTCTTCCGCTTGGCGAATTCGCGATCGGAACAAATACGACTGCTTATGCCGCGGGAAAAAAATACGGGATCGAAGATAAGATGCCGATTTTGATCGCAGAGAAAACAGGACCTCATTTTGCAGTGGGCGACACATGCTATTCATGGAGCGAAGACGTCCGTGTATATAATCCGAACGGAAAAGAAATCGTTGCAAAGGATAATTCTTGTTCGCTGAAAAGAAAAGAAGATCCGTCTGCGGCATACTTTCAATGTCATACAGATATAACCGTACCTTATGAAGAGTTAGAAGAAATAAGTGTAGTGACAAAAGACGGGAAACACATTATACTAATTAAAGACGGAAGATTTGTGCTTCCGGGAACTGAGATTTTAAATGAACCATTAAAACAACTCGAAAATTGATTTGAGATTTTAAGGAGGAAATAACGTGCCAAAAGTAGGAATCGTAATGGGCAGTGACTCTGACCTGAAAGTGATGAGCAAAGCTGCGTCAATGTTGGAAAAATTCGGAATTGATTATGAAATGACGATCATTTCCGCACATCGTATGCCGGATGTATTTTTTGAGTGGGCAAAAGCTGCGGAAGGAAAAGGGATTAAAGTAATCATCGCAGGAGCCGGAATGGCTGCACATCTTCCGGGAATGTGTGCGGCGCTGTTCCCGATGCCGGTGATCGGAGTGCCGATGTCAGGAAAGAATCTGGATGGTATGGACGCTCTTTACTCGATCGTTCAGATGCCGCCGGGAATTCCGGTTGCGACTGTTGCGATTGACGGTGGAATGAACGCTGCGATTCTTGCGGCAAAAATCCTCGCTGTATCAGATGAAGAGGTATTAAAAAAGTTAAAAGACTATTCGGCAGAGATGAAAGATACCGTTCAGGCGAAAGCCGATCGTCTTGCCGAGGTCGGATATGAGGAGTATTTAAAGTAAAGGAGAAAGTGGTATGGATTATAAGAAAGCAGGAGTTGACATAGAGGCCGGTTACAGATCAGTAGAACTTATGAAAGAGCATGTGAAAAAGACGATGCGTCCGGAAGTGTTCGGAGGACTCGGAGGATTTTCGGGAGCATTTTCTCTTGATAAGATCAAAGAAATGGAAGAGCCGGTACTGCTGTCGGGAACAGACGGCTGCGGAACGAAAGTGAAGCTGTCGATGGTGCTTGATAAGCATGACACGATCGGAATCGATGCTGTGGCAATGTGTGTGAATGATATTGCCTGTGCGGGAGGAGAACCACTGTTTTTCCTTGATTATATTGCATGCGGCAAGAATGAGCCTGAGAAGATCGCATCAATCGTAAGCGGAGTGGCAGAAGGATGTCTTCAGTCGGGAGCGGCGCTGATCGGAGGCGAAACGGCGGAACATCCGGGACTTATGGCAGAAGACGAGTACGATCTTGCCGGATTTGCGGTAGGAGTATGCGATAAAAAAGATATGATCACAGGAGAAAATCTGTCTGCCGGAGACGTTTTGATCGGAATGGCGTCTACGGGAGTTCACAGCAACGGATTTTCACTTGTAAGAAAAGTATTTGATATTACAAAAGAATCTCTTGATACATATTACGATGAATTGGGATGTACTCTCGGAGAGGCGCTTCTCGCTCCGACAAGAATTTATGTGAAAGCGCTTAAGAGTATTAAAGAAGCGGGAATAACGGTGAAAGCATGCAGCCATATTACAGGCGGCGGTTTCTATGAGAATGTTCCGCGTATGCTGATCGACGGTACTCGAGCGGTGATCGAAAAAGACAGTTATCCGATCCCGCCGATCTTCAAGATGCTTGCAAAAGAAGGCGATATCGAAGAGCAGATGATGTACAATACGTTTAACATGGGACTTGGAATGATCGTTGCCGTTGATCCGGCAGATGTGGAGAAAACTCTGGAAGCGATCAAAGCGGCAGGAGATGCGCCGTATGTAGTCGGCCGCATCGAAGCGGGAGAAAAAGGAGTAGACTTATGCTAAAGGTCGTTGTGCTCGTATCCGGAGGAGGTACGAATCTGCAGGCGATCATTGACGGCGTAAAAGGCGGCGTCATCAGGAATACAAAGATCGTCGGAGTTATCAGCAATAACAAGAATGCATATGCGCTTGAGCGGGCGAGAGAGAATCACATCCCGGCAAAATGTATCTCGCCGAAAGATTATGAATCCAGGGATGTGTTTAATGAAAAACTTTTGGAAGCCGTCAACGAGTACGAACCGGATCTGATCGTTTTGGCAGGATTTCTTGTTGTTATCCCTCCGGAAATGATCGCGGCTTACAGAAACCGGATGATTAATATTCACCCGTCGTTGATTCCGGCGTTTTGCGGGAAAGGATATTATGGATTAAAAGTGCATGAAGCAGCGCTTGCAAGAGGTGTTAAAGTAGTCGGCGCGACCGTTCATTTTGTAGATGAAGGAACCGATACAGGCCCGATCATCCTGCAGAAAGCAGTAGAAGTTGAGCAGGGTGACACACCGGAGATGCTTCAAAGAAGAGTGATGGAGCAGGCAGAGTGGAAAATCCTTCCGGAAGCGATCCATTTGATCGCGAACGGAAAAGTGCATGTTGAAAACGGACATGCTTTTATAGAAAATTTATAGAATGTCGAAACATTAAAAAATGACCGCCGGGACGAAAAAACCGGGCGGTCATTTCGGAACGTAAAACGGTTTGTACAGACAGGAGGAATCTATCATGAAAATATTGATCGTCGGAAGCGGCGGAAGAGAACATGCCATTGCGGCAAGTGTGGCAAAAAGTCCCAGAGCAGATAAGATATACTGCGCGCCCGGAAACGCGGGAATTGCAGAATACGCAGAGTGCGTGGACATCGGAGCAATGGAATTTGAAAAACTGGCAGAATTTGCCAAAGAAAAAGAGATCGATCTTTGCATCGTCGGAATGGATGATCCGCTTGTCGGAGGTCTTGTGGACGTATTGGAAGATGCGGGAATCCGTACGTTCGGTCCAAAGAAAAACGCCGCTATTTTGGAAGGATCAAAAGCGTTTTCAAAAGATCTTATGAAAAAATACGATATTCCTACGGCAGGATATGAGAATTTTACAGATCCAAAGGAAGCAATCGCCTATCTTGAGAATGCAAAGTTCCCTATCGTATTGAAGGCAGACGGACTTGCACTTGGTAAAGGAGTGCTGATCTGTCAGAATTTTGAAGAGGCAAAAGAAGGCGTAAAGACGATCATGCTTGACAAAAAATTCGGCACAGCCGGAAACGAGATGGTCATTGAAGAGTTCATGACAGGTCGCGAAGTATCTGTTCTTTCATTTGTAGACGGAAAGACGATCAAAACGATGACAAGCGCGCAGGATCACAAACGTGCCGGTGACGGTGATACAGGGCTGAATACAGGCGGAATGGGAACATTTTCACCAAGTCCGTTCTATACAAAAGAAGTAGAAGAATTTTGTGAAAAATATATTTACCAGAGAACGGTAGATGCTATGGCTGCAGAGGGCCGCCCGTTTAAAGGCGTTATTTTCTTCGGTCTGATGCTTACAGAAGAAGGACCGAAAGTGTTGGAGTACAACGCCCGCTTCGGAGATCCGGAGGCTCAGGTTGTGCTTCCGCGTATGAAAAATGATATTTTGGACGTTGTTGAAGCATGTGTGGACGGAACTCTGGATCAGATCGATCTTCAGTTTGAAGATAATGCGGCCGTGTGCGTTGTGCTTGCATCTGAAGGCTATCCGGTTCAGTACGAAAAAGGCTATCCTATCACAGGTCTTGAAGAATTCAGTAAACATGAAGGGTATTACTGTTTCCATGCAGGAACAAAATTTGAGGACGGAAACATCGTGACAAACGGAGGCCGTGTGCTTGGTGTAACTGCAAAAGGCGCTAATCTGAAAGAAGCAAGAAAAAATGCCTACGCAGCGACAGAATGGGTACAGTTTAAAAACAAATATAAGCGTAATGATATCGGAAAAGCGATAGATGAAGCTTTTTCTGACGGTCAGTAATGCAAAAATAAAAGAAAATCCATATTCAGAATGACTGCAATCCCCCTTACTATTTAGAAAATGATAGTAAGGGGGATAGTTTTTTGTATATGGTTTTCAAAATAGGAATCTTGCTTATGATATAGCTATACTATCTTTTGAATCCTCCACCCGGAATTAATCAGAAAAAAAACAGTACAAAACAATGCAAAACAGAAAAACATAAAATAATACATAAATATTCAGACAAATATTGACAAATATATATTTTATGATATTATTTAATTAAATTAATAAATGTACTTAAATAAAAGAAAGGAGAAAAGTATGAAAAAGATTTCTGTGGTGTTGATTGCGGCGTTGGTCGTATCTTTGCTTTTTGGATGTGGAAAGAGCGACGATGCGAAAGGTACAGGGAAAACAACTTTGAGCGTTTGGTATTGGGGAGAACAAGAAGTGCCGGGATATAAGGCGTATATGGAAGAGATGGTAAAACGGTATGAAAAAAAGAACCCTGATATTAAAGTGGAAGCTGTTCTTCAGGAAAGTGATAATCTGTATACGGCATTTCGTACGGCAGAGGCGGCAGGGGAAGGTCCGGATATTCAATATATGTGGGGCGGAACTCAGGCAATGGAAGATGTTTGGAAAGGAAACGTAGCTCCGATTAGTGACTATATTTCTGAAGAAGAACTCTCGGTTATTCCGAAGTCGGCATTGGCTCAGACGAATTGGAACGGGAAACAATGGGGAATCCCGGCATATGGATTTACATATGGGATTGCCTATGATAAAGAAGCAATGCGTACTGCCGGAGTAGATCCGGAAAATCCGTTTACTACATGGGATGAATTTTTAGAGTGTTGTGAGAAATTAAAATCATCAGGAATTACGCCGTTAGGAATGGGGTTAAAAGACGGATATTTACCGGCGTGGATCGGGATTTTTTTGGGACAGCAAAATATGGACAGCGTGAATGATATGATTTCCCTTATGAGTGGACAAGAAAGCTTTACAGATAAAAAATACTCTGAATGGCTGGAAAAAATTGCAGAGCTGAAAGAAGCCGGATATATTAACGAAGATATACTTTCATTAGACTTATATCAGGGGCAGCAGTTGATCGAAAGCAAAAAAGCGGCAATGACACTTCATACACAGCCGTATGCGGTATCATTGGAAAAATCATTAGGGTCAGATCAGATCGGTTTTGCAAAAGCGCCAGTATTCGGAACCGGAAAATTTGCGGATTCAGTTGCAACTCCGAGTCAGGTATATGTAATACCAAACAGTGCGAAACATAAAGAAGAGGCGGCAGACTTCTTATTGTTTTTACAGGAAGAAGATAATATTAAATATCTGTATGAATCGGCAAATGCGATGATGCCGAATAATAACTTTGATGAAAGCTGGGTATCCAGCGAAATTGACAGAAAAGTTTTGGAATGGCAGAAAGAAGACAATAATTTTTGTTATCAGTTGTATTTTGCACCTATGTTTGAAACAGATGGTCTGATTCCGACGGTACAGAAGATGTTTTCAGAAGGGTTAGCGCCAAAGGATGCAGCGGTGGAATTAGATGAGGCACTCGGGAAATGTATGGAACAAAATCCTGAGGTTCATGATGCGTTTTTAGAATGGAGTGTAGAAGAATAGTTCTGAAAAGAGGAAAGCCTCTGTTTCAAAGGAAGGGATTGATATGAAAACGAACAGGATGAAAAAGTTCACGCCGTATTTCTATATATTACCAACCTTTATCATTTTGGCGGTTGTAATTGTAATTCCGATTATTTATGTTATTATCCAAAGCTTCTATACGACCTTTGCAAATGAGAGTGTTTTTGTAGGTCTGAGAAATTATAAGATGGCATTTGAAGACGAACTTTTGCTGACTGCGTTGAAGAACAACTTGAAATTATTTTTATGCGTTCCGATATTGACAGTGCTTTCACTTGCCATTGCATCAATTTTATATAACAAAATCAGAGGGTGGAGGTTTTACAGAAGCGTTATTTTTATTCCGTACATACTGGCAATTCCGGTTGTGGGCATTGTATTTTCATATTTACTGCAGTACAACGGAGTTATCAATTCTATTTTGCGGACAATCGGGTTGGAGAATATGGCGTTGGATTGGTTGGGAGATCCGAATTTGGCATTCCCGAGTGTGGCAATAGTTATTATGTGGAAGCAGATCGGTTTCGGAGTTGTTTTGTTTTTGGCGAGAATGATGTCAATAGATAAAACATTGTATGAATCGGCTGATGTAGACGGAGCTACATGGTTTCAGAAATTTATGCACATTACCGTGCCGCAGACAAAATCGATTATTGAATTTTATGTGATCATCACTCTTATTGAAATGTTGAGTTGGGTGTTTAATTTCATTTATGTCATGACGGCAGGCGGCCCGGGAAATAAGACGCTTGTGTTGGAATATTTGATTTATAAGAAAGCGTTTGGCGGTGGTGATTTCAATATTGCAATGGCGATCAGCGTAGTACTTCTTGCTATTGCGGCAATATTGATTGTAATACATCAGATTGTTATGAGAAAAGAGGAGTGAAAGAATGAAACGAAAAAGAGGAGGAATAGTCTCCCAGCTATTGATGATTTTACTTGTGGTCGTTATTATCTTTCCGTTATATTTTATGACAGCGAATTCGTTTAAAACGCATGAAGAATATGTCAATAATATGGCAGGCCTTCCGCAAACATTTACAGTACAAAACTTTGTGGAAGCTTTCCGGGGAAAACCGTTCGGACAATGGTTTATGAATAGTTTGATTCTTACAGTTGCAGCGGTTTTTATTACGGGAATCATTGCACTGCTGGCAGGATATGCCTTTGCAAAGATGAGGTTTAAAGGGAAAAAAGTGTTGTTCAACATGATCGTTCCGCTGATGTCTGTTCCTCCGGTTGTTATGATTATACCGCAGTTCCGGATTATTAAAATATTGGGTCTGGTAAATACACGTGTTTCTGTGATATTAATATATATAGGAATTATGTTGCCTATGACGATATATTTGATGAGAAATTTCATGAAAACAGTACCGGATTCTTTGTTAGAGGCAGCGGAGATTGACGGGTGCAGTAAGCGGAAGGCGTTGACAAAGATTATGATTCCGCTGAGCGTTCCGGCGCTTATTACTTCATCACTTGTAAATCTTGTATGGGTATGGAACGAGCTGTTGATTTCGCTTGTTTTTCTTCAGAAAGAAGAATTGCGAACCTTAATGGTAGGGATTACTTTATTTAAAGGACGTTTCACATTAAATATACCTGTTATTATGGCAGGGTTGGTTATTGCGACAGTGCCGATCGTGTTGATATATATATTTGCGCAGAAATATCTTGTTGAAGGTATGTTGGCAGGTTCGGTCAAAGAGTAAGAAATAAAGGGGGATATGCTTTGAAAATCTATAATCCGACAGATATAGGAGATCGAAATAAACTAATGATCTTACGGCTGATAAAAGTATATGATGGAATTTCCAGACAGGAAATTTCAAAAAGGATGCATTTAAGTGCACCGGCGGTAAGTAATAATGTAGCGGCCTTGATCGAAAACGGGATTGTATATGAAAACGGCTGTGACGATACGAGCTTGGGAAGAAAGCCGAGACAATTAAGTTATAAAGGAGACCTTTATTATGTGATTTCGGTTGAATTGATGCCTAAAAAAGTTCGTGCAGGTATTGCAGATCTGTACGGTGAAGTTCAGCAGTGGACAGAAAAGGAGATCATAGTAGAAAACGGAGTGGACGAGGTTCTCGGGCAGTTGGATTCTGCGATAGACGAGTTGCTTGAAAAGCGAAAAAAGGATGTAGATGTGATTGTGATCGCAGTAGGTGTTCCTGCGCTGACAGGCCAGAATGATTTAAACGATCTCTTTGGAACATATTTGCCGGAATGGAAAAATGTCGATTTGAAAGAGCATATTTTACAGAAATATAATGTAGAAGCGATTATTGTAAATGACGTTGAATTGGCGCTGATCGGAGAACGTGAAAGAGGCGTAGGAAAAAAACAGACGAATATTGTTTACATAAAATACGGAGAAGGCTTTGCGGCAAGGGCGATTGTGGACGGATATCTTCTAAAAGGAAATAATATGGCGGCGGGAGAATTAGGTTATTATCTAGAATCATTGGAAGAGATGACAGATGAGTTTGTATGTCCCGGACGATTTGAAAAAAAGGTGTGTCAAAATATTTTCTCAGAATGCGGTGAAAAAAACGGCTTGTCAGATCTTATTTTGCGAGCTGAACAAGGTGATGAGGCGGCAGATGCCATTGTGAAAAAAATTATAAGAAAAATCGCCGTTGTCATCGCCAATACCGTATTGATGTTAAACTCTGAGATGGTGATATTAGGCGGAGATTCAGAAATTTTTACAGAGGAAAATATTGTTGAGATCAAGAAAATATTAGAAAAAGTTTGTCCGTTTGTTCCTGAAGTCGTAACTTCAAAGTTAGGCGCAGATGCTCCGATCATAGGTGGGATAAAAGTTGCATTGGATTATGCGGAAGAGCAGATCATTATGCTCTGGAAATCATAGGAGAATGATATGGAGGCATATATGGACATATTACTGAAAGAAAGACTGGTATCTTATTATGAAAAACATATTTTAGAAGATGTGATGCCATTTTGGGATCGGAGGTGCATAGATAAAGAATACGGCGGATATATTACTTGTTTTGACAGAGAAGGAAAGATGACAGATGATAAGAAATATATTTGGTTTCAAGGGCGTCAGCTATATATATATTCACTGCTTTATAACAAAGTACGCAAAAAGAAGGAGTGGTTGGAAAATGCAAAGCATGGTTTTTCATTTCTTGTAAAATATGGGTATGCGGGCGATGGAAGATGGAATTATGTATTGGACAGAAAAGGGAATGTTTTGGAAGGTACAATCTCAATATTTTCTGATTTTCATGTTTTGCAGGGGGTGGCAGAATACCTTAAAATAGAAGAAGTAAGAACGCCGGAAAATATGGAACTTTTAAAAACTTGTTATGAAACGATGGAAAAAAATGTATTTGATCCATGGTTTAAAGAAATATATGAAAATACATGGAGCCCGGTTTTTATATGGCATGACATGTATCTGACATGTCTGTCTACAACGGAAACATGTGCGGAAGTATTGGGGACGGATGTTACAAAAAAACTTTTGAATGAATGTGTCGATAAGATTGCTAACTGGTTTGCAAATGATGAATATAACGTAGTGTTTGAAGCGGTTACAAGAGAAAATAAAATTGATATTGAGTCAGACAAAGGCCGCTTTATTAATCCGGGACATATGCATGAATCAGCATGGTTTCTTATGAAGGCAGGAGTATTGCTGGAAGACAAGCAGATTACTATGCGCGGTATACAGATTGCCCGTTGGGCAAATGCCGTCGGAAAAGATGAAGAGTATGGTGGAATTATTTCATATGCAGACGCATTGGGGGAAACACCTCGCCCGATCGACTGGTTTAAAGAAACGAACTCTTTATGGAATGAAAAAGTATGGTGGCCGAATGCAGAGGCGTTGACAGCTTATGCACAGGCGTATTGCTATACGAAAGACAGTTATTTTCTTCAAGAATTTTTAGATCAGCATAATTATTGTAAAGAAAAGTTTTTTGATTCACAATATAAAGAGTGGTTTGAACGACTGGAATATGACGGAACCGTAAAAAACAGTGCAAAAGGAACACCGTGGAAATGTGCGTTTCATCTTGTGAGAGCGCTTGTGTTTACATTAGAAGCATTTTCGGAAATGGAGGCGGTATAGTGTATTTTCTGGGGATTGACGGAGGGGGAACAAAAACTGATTTTTTACTGTTAGATGAAAACGGAAAAACGATTGCACAGCGCAAGATAGGAACTATTTCTTATAAGCACGTTGGAATGGATTATGTGACAGAATTACTGAGAGAAAATATAAATCAAATATTAGACGGGAATGATGCCTATATATGTCTTGCCTTTCCGAATTGGGGAGAATCAAGAGTAAATGATGAACGCTTTTTATGCCGGATTGACAAAATTACAGATAGGCCGATGAAAATTGTAAACGACAGCGCCGCGGGATGGGCAGGATCTTTGGGATTAGAAGAGGGGATCAATCTTGTGGCAGGAACAGGTTCGATCGCTTATGGACAAAATAAGTTTGGCACAGAAGCTCGTGCGGGCGGATGGGATGATGGTTTTTCTGATGAAGGCTCTTGTTATTGGTTGGGAAAGAAAGCGTTGGAGCTGTTTTCAAAAGAGAGTGACGGAAGGGTAAAAAAAGGAAAGTTACTCGAGATTTTCCGATACAATTTTAATTTAAAAAATGACTTTGACCTTATAGACATTTTTGATGAAGTGTATAAAAATAATCGTACAAAAACAGCTGAACTTCAAAAATTGCTTTTACAGGCAGCGATGCAAGGAGATGAAGAAGCAATACGTTTGTATGAGGCTGCGGCAGAAGAATTAGCGCTGATCATAGGCGCTGTTTATAGAAAACTGGAATTTTCGGGAGACACGATCGTATCTTATTCAGGTGGATTGTTTCATGCAGGAGATTTTATATTAAAGCCACTGGTGCGGAAGCTCGAGGAAAATGGAATTTGTCTTTGTCCTCCTAAATATTCGCCTGTACAGGGAGCGGCGCTTTTGGCGGCGAGAGAATATAGCAGAGACGGTGAATTTTTATCACGAATAAAAGCAGGCTTAGAATAAGAAAAAGAGAATATCCGCGGCAGATTGCGATTTTTTGCTGCGAGATATTCTCTTTTATTTTATATTATGTTTATAATTATTTTGCCGGATATTTTTATTTGGTGATAAAATCACAGACATAATTTCTATTATGTGTTATTATACTTATATAATGTGCAATGAAAATTATAAGAGAGTAAGATCGACACATAAAAACAAGAGAAAAACAGGAGGAACGATTTATGAGATTAAAAGATAAAGTAGCGATTATTACAGGAGGAAGCCGTGGAATCGGATTTGCGACAGCAGATGCATTTTTAAGAGAGGGTGCGAAAGTTGCTGTTGCGGCGAGCAGTGAAAAAAACGCGGAAGCGGCAGTCGAGAAGTTAAAAGCGATTCATCCGGATGCAGAAGTGGTAGGGATCAGTCCGAACCTCGGAAGTTTTGAAAGTGTGAAAGAAGAATTTGATAAAGTAGAGAAACAGTTCGGACGTATTGATATTTTGGTGAATAATGCGGGGGTTTCCGAGAGCACTCCGTTTACATCTTATACAGAAGCTGATTTTGATCGTGTGATCGATCTGAATGTAAAAGGTGTATTTAACGCAACACGCGCGGTAGTTGACGGAATGATTAAAAATCACAGCGGGGTTGTCCTGAATACGTCTTCAATGGTAAGTATTTCCGGTCAGCCGAGCGGATTTGCTTATCCGGCGTCTAAGTTTGCGGTAAACGGTACGACGATCTCTCTGGCAAGAGAGCTTGGGCCAAAAGGAATCCGTGTCAATGCAGTTGCTCCGGGAATTACGGAAACAGACATGATGAAAGCCGTTCCGAAAAACGTGATCGAGCCGATGATCGCACAGATTCCGCTTCGCAGACTCGGACAGCCGGAAGACATTGCAAATGCATTTGTATTTCTTGCATCTGATGAAGCGTCCTATATTACAGGCGTAGTTCTTAGTGTAGATGGAATGGCGCGCGCGTAAATATGGCGTTGCAATATTGTTTGCAAAATAATTTACCGGGAAGGGATTCCTTTTCATATATTTGAACATGTGCTAATATAATATCTCAGCGGAAGTTGTTCCGTTGAGATATTTTAAATTTCTGGGATGGTGAATATATGGCGCGTCAAAATGAGCGGAAAATGAAATTATATATGGAAGCGGGTCTGGCGGTACTTCTTGTTTTAACGATTGCACTGGCATCAGTATCAGGGCGGCTCTCTTCGCAGGCACATGAGAAGGACAAGAATAAGCAGGAAGCGGCTGTACAAGGAGAAGCGGAAGTTTACGAAAAAAACAAAGGAAATGATCAAGAGAAAAATGAAGTGAAAGACCAAAGGGAAAACAACGCTCAAAATACAGCGGGAAATGCTGAAGAATCACAGGAAACGATCGCTGACGGACAGTATCCGATTATGGGAAACAGCCGCGTAACAGTTGATGAGATGGTAGATTATTTTCAGACGGCAGGAAAACCTTATCCGAAAGAAGCTCTTTCCAAAGGTGGAGCAGAGTCTATAGAAGTGTTTTGCAGGATGTATTATGATGAAGCGGTGGCAGAAGGCGTTCGTCCGGAAGTTGCTTTTGTGCAGACGATGAAAGAAACGGGATTTTTGCAGTATGGCGGAGATGCTTCTGTCGAACAGTTTAATTTTGCGGGATTAGGTACAACAGGCGGGGGTGTGCCCGGGAACTCTTATCCTGATGTGCGGACCGGGATCAGGGCGCAGATTCAACATCTGAAAGCATATGCCACAGCAGACCCTTTGAATGGGAAGTGTGTAGATGATCGGTATGAGTATGTAAAAAAAGGAACGGCTCCATATGTGGAATGGCTGGGGCAGCAGGAAAATCCTGAAGGGCTTGGCTGGGCAACGGGAGATAACTACGGATATGATATCGTCCGAATGATCCACGATATGAAGAAATAGAAATATTGTTAGCTAAAATTGTGTAAAATACACAAAAAATTGAAGGGAAACACTGTTGTTTAGCACGAAAAATTCAGTGGTTTTGTCAAGGGCAATCTCATTGAAAAACAATATGGCGAATAGTATAATTTAAAATAAGGTGTAAAATGGAAAATCGTAGATGGTTTAATACGGTTTTTCTTTTTTGTAATGGCGATAAGCCAAAGTCTGAGTTCGCCGAGAACTTGGCGATCGCTTACAATCCCGGAATATGCCTTTTGGCACTTCGGGGGGATTGACATGAGCCTAAAAATAAACGGAGGGAAAAAGTATGAAAAAAAGAGGAAGGGCTTTAGCGCTTCTGCTTGCCGCGGTTTTAACGGTCAGTAGTGTGCCGGGAACAGTTATGGCGGCAGATGGCGTGAAGCCCCAAGACGGAACAACGAAAGAACAGCCATTCTGGAGTGGAACGGGAGGAAGTACAAGGTTTAGAATTCCGTGTCTTGTATCTCTTGATGACGGCACATTGGTAGCCGGCTGCGATGCCAGATGGAATACGAGTTTAGACGGTGGTGGACTGGATACGATCGTATCCCGTTCGACAGACAAAGGAAAGACATGGCACTATACGTTTGCTAATTACCTTGGTGATAACGGGAACACGCATAATAACAATTCTACAGCGTTTATCGATCCTGCCATGGCAACGGACGGAGAAAAGGTGTACATGATTGCAGACCTTTTTCCGGCAGGATATGCGCTGAATGGCGCGAGTCATGCACCGGTCGCAGGTAAAAGTCATGATGAGAACGGAAATATTCTTCTGGCAGACGCAAGGAAATGGCAGAATTGTTGGGTAAATGATCGTCAGAATGAAGCTAACTATACATATCATTTGGAAAAGAATGATAAGAAAGAATCTGATTCTGCATATGTGATTAAAGATGCGAATGACGCAATCGTAGAAGGTTATACAGTTGACGCTTATTTTAATATTAAAGGGAAAGATGTAGATGCGAATCTGTTTGAAGCTGATTCGCCGTTTCAGGTATGGCCGACAGATTATTTGTACCTGACAACATCGGAAGATGCAGGAGCAACGTGGTCTGTACCTACGATTGTCAATATGAGAAAAGATCATGAGCAGTCTCTTTTAGTAGGACCGGGACGAGGTATGGTTACTTCTAAAGGCAGGATCTTATTTACGGCATATGAATTTACAGGTTCAGATAAAAATAGCGTGGCTATTTATTCGGATGATGGCGGTAAGACGTGGGAAAGAGGAAAGTCTGTATCTGGATGGAGTTCAGAAGCAGTTGTAACTGAGGCAGATGGAAAATTGTATATGTTTACTCGCCATGGCGGATATTATACATCGGATGATTTTGGAGAAACATGGTCAACGCAAAAAAATATGGGGATTAGTTACTGGCTGAATTGTCAGTTGACAGCAATTACATATCCGAAGAAAATTGATGGTAAAACAGCAATCTTGTTTGCAACTCCATCGTCTTCATCGGGACGTGCGGCGGGAAAGATTTTCGTAGGCTTAGTGCAGGATGACGGAACACTTGACTGGAAATATAACTACAGCATTAACGGATCTGCATATTACGCATACTCTTGTCTGACAATTCTTCCTGACGGAACGATCGGTCTTCTTTATGAGAGTGACGGAACTGTGATTACGTATGAAGATTTTGATATTGAAGACGTTGCAAAAGGCGCAGCAATCGGAAATATCTGGTGCACAGACGAAAACGGTACTGTGGCAGATGTTACAATGACATCTGATATATCGAAAAAACTGACAGTAAACGGCTTAAAAGATGGCGCAAAAGTGGAAGTTTCTTCTGACAATGAAAACGCAGTAACAGCAGCATATGCTGACGGCGAAGTGACATTGACATCTAAAACAGTAACAGGAATGGAAAAAGCGACTGTAACAGTTGAGTCTGAAGGTGAAAAGACGACAGTCGATGTAATCGTAACAGATGAAAAAGATTATGAGATCGTAGATCTTCGTGTAGGAGATACGAAAACATATACAGACAAGACAGGAAATTACAGTGACAGCACATTAGACGGTCTTGATAAAAATATTGCAGATGTGACATTGGTAGGAGAGGATGCACAGGCAGTTGAGAAACAGGTAAAAGCACAGCTTGCAACTGCACAGGCGAATTTTAATGGAGAGAAAGTCTCCTTGGATAACTGCATGTTTACATTTGAGAGTGTGGCAAATAAAGAAAATACATATAAAATTTCCGCACAGGCTGGAGATAAGAAAGTATATGTGAACCATAAAAAAGCACCGTCACAGTGTGTAAGCACAGAGACAGAGACAGAAATTTTATTAGAGTCACATGAGGATGGAACGGTATCTTTAAAAGATATGACAGAAGGAACAGGCGGTGCATATCTTTATTTCTGGAAGGGCGATACTTCTAAGCTGCACTTTGACAGATACAGCAGTGATGTGGCACAGTGTCACATGGAATTATGGAAAGCGGCGCCAGGTGCAAAAAATGATCTGGGAATGCCGGGGTATGAGAAAGTGACAGATATTTCTCAACTTACAAGCGGTACGAAATATTTAATTACGGCAAAGGCGGATGATGGAACTTATTATGCGGTAAATCCATCTGCTGCAAGCAGTAATTTTAATCATGTTGCAAAAGTAGTTGAAGAAAATATCCCGATAAAAGAAGAGGCTTCGGTAGCGCTTGGAACTAATGCACAGTTTGATAATGGCGGTGAGAAGAAGATCAGTAAATGCCTGTTTACGTTTGATAAACAGGAGGGAACAGAAAACCAGTATAAGATCACAGCAGTAACAGAGGATGGGAAAAAGGTTTATCTCGGACCAAAATCATCATCAGGAGCTAACAGACCACTTGTCGAGACAGAGGCGGTTATTACGGTTGCTAAAAATGGAGAAGCATTTACGTTACAGCAGGCAGAAGACGCTTCAAACAGCAAATATTTGTATTTTTGGAAAGATGATGCAAGTAAATTCCATTTCGATAGAAATGGTTCTGTAGATAGTAAAGGCAAATGTGATTTTGAACTTTATCGAAAAGATGACAATGTAGTTGATAGTGAGATCCCAGGATATACAAAAATCAGTGAACTCTCAGAAATTGAGAACGGTGGTCAATACTTGATCGCTATGAAGGCAACTGTAGAAGGCAATAATTACTATTTGTTGAATCCGGCAACGGGAAATGAAAAATATAGCTATGTTGCGAAGGTAACAGGCAAAATGTATGAAGATGAGACAATCGGTGCTAAGACAGATATCACAATTACCGGAAAAGCAGAAGGCAAAACATCTGTGAAGATCGGTAACAAGACATACTTCATCTTCGTGAAAAATGATGTGGAAGAAGTAACAATCAAGATCGGCGAGACATATAACGTACCGGGCAAGATTTTAAATGAATCCGAAGTGACAAAAGACGGTATCGTAAGTTTGGAAAAACGTGAGAACATGCCGCCTTACAAAGCAATTTCAGAAATCACAGAAGGAACATATTTATTCGGAAATAATAGTCATATCATGCTGAATACGGTAAGTACAGCAGCAGGTTCTGAAAAAGGTCTTGGAATGAAAGCGGTCAACTTTAATAATGATGAGACTGCGAAAGACTTTATGTGGACGCTTACCAAATCAGGCGAAGGCTATACGATGAAAGATGCCGCGTCAGGCAAATACATTAATATTTCTGGAAATAATGTGGAACTGAAGGATGCAGAGCAGGTATTGACGATCAGAGCAAGAGCAAACGGAGGATTCTCTGTTTCGGCAAATAATTATTATCTGAACAACTGGGCAGGAAATAATAATAAAGTTGCAGCTTATCCGAGTGATGATAACGGATGGAGCTTCTACAAAGCATCTGCCGGAAACGTAGTAACAGGTGTGAAAGAAGGAACAGTAACTGTAGCGGCATCAGAAGGAATAAACTATAAGATCACGGTGGTAAAAGACGTTCCTGAAGTAAAAGAGTACACAGTAACGGCAACAGTAAATGATGAAGCGATGGGTACGGCAAAGCTTAGCCCGGAAGTTGATAAGTACAAAGAAGGAACAGAAGTAACGGCAACTGCGAAAGTAAAAGACGAAAGCAAATATGAGTTCGTAAACTGGACAGTAGGCGATGAAGAAGTTTCTAAGAAGGCAGAGTACAAGTTTACAGTTGACAAAGACATGGAGCTTAAGGCGAACTTCAAAGCAAAAGATCCTGTAGAAGAAACATTTACAGTAAAAGTAAAAGCAAATGACGACAAGATGGGAACTGTAGCGGTCGATCCGGTGAAAGAAAACTATGCAAAAGGCGATACAGTAATCGTGATCGCAGAAGCAAAAGAAGGATATGAGTTTGTAAACTGGACATCGGAAGGTAAAGTATTCTCCGATTCTGCAGCGTACGAGTTTGCTGTAGAAAAGGATATGGAACTGACAGCGAACTTCAAAGCGAAAGAAGAGCCGAAACCGCCGGTAACAGAAGATACATTCAAGCTGAACGTAACTGTAAACGACGACAAGATGGGAACAGTAAAACTTGATCCTGCAAAAGAAAGCTATAAAGCAGGAGATGTCGTAACGGCAACTGCAACGGCAAAAGACGGATACAAGTTCGTGAACTGGACAGTAGACGGTAAGGAAGTTTCCGATAAAGCAGAGTATGCATTTAAAGTGGACAGAGATGTAACATTGAAAGCAAACTTTGAAAAAGTAGCGGCAGATCCGAAACCTGAAACTCCAAAACCGGAGGATCCGAAAGATGAGGATAAAGCAATTCAGACAGGAGACAACGGCGTATCACCGATCATTCCGCTTGCAGGATTAGCATTAGCGGCAGGAGCGGCAGTTACAGTTCTTCGGAAAAAAGAAGACTAATCGCCGGATATTCAAACTGATGAGAATAATTTGAAATCAGAATGAAAAAATAAAGATTTAAAACAGTGAGACGGCGCTGATCTATTTTACGGATCAGCGTCGTTTTTACATATTAGGCTTTAGCCTGTCTCAAATAAGTGCGTGGTGTGCAGTTATTTGAGACTAAAATCCACCTGCTATGCGGGCAATGTCATCAACTTAAGATATATCAAAAATATAAAATAAAAATGTCTAAAAGCACTTGATAA
>OJAI01000631.1_pt1 | contig 23549 bp, 17 predicted proteins | sample 1588891 | NCBI WGS metagenome assembly OJAI01 (sample SAMN03283255) | human gut metagenome | biome: human-associated habitat; material: feces | host: Homo sapiens | place: USA | collected 2013 | reverse complement strand
AAGAGAGAGCCGGTGCATGCCCTGCGGGAGTGTCAGCTGATAGACCAGCAAGTCACGGCTGCGCCGGATCAAAACGGACGACAATTCCACCAACCTGCAGATAACTTCCGCTGTCATTTGGCCACGCATCCCATTCACCACTGTCGTTTGCAACAATACAGTTTTTCTGAATAGTAAGACTGCTCTCCAACATTTCCTTTATCTGTGCACCAGTCAGCTTCTTTGTCACTACATAATTTCCATAAGGACTGACATTGATAACATCTCCATACGTTACCGTTCCGGCAGCGATAGAAGCACGGATTCCGCCAGCATTTTCAAAGGCTATATCAGCCCCTGTGGCAAGCAGGTACGCATCAGTTATGACATTTCCAAGATTTGTCTGTCCGATACGGATATGTTCCCAGACACCGTCCAATTCCACCGGTGAAGTACCGATGACACGATTCAGTGCTGTCTCGTTTTCTGCTTTGATCTTATCCAATACATCTGTCACGGAAGCATCCTTCGGATAGTTCTGTGCTGCTTCATAATCGACAGATGTTTTCTCATAATCCACATGCACACTTCCATCCTCATCCATAGTACAGTTCAGATCGATCAGCCCCACACTATTTAAATAATGTCCACTTTCCGATACATAGGTTTTTGAACCGTCCGGTGTCGTCACAGATTCACTGAGTTCAATATGCTCATGTCCACACAGCCACAAATCGACACCGTACACCTGTGCAGCCACATTCTTTGGATCAAGCGTATGGGACAATGCGATCACCACATCACACCCTTCTGCCTTTAAAGTAGCAGCTTCCCTTTTTGCATAAGCTACTGCATCCTGAAAGTCCAATCCCTCCACATTAGATGGTGTTGTCTTATTTTTCATCTCCGGATCACTTACACCAAACACACCGATCTTCAGTGTTTTTCCATTTTTTGTAATCTCTTTTACAAGTTCATCCGTATCAAAAAAGGATGTCCCATCTGCATTTTTGATGTTACCGGATAAAATTTTGACATTAGCAATTCCACCAAGCTCTTTTAAACGATCTTTGCCATAACTCCAGTCATGGTTTCCTGTGGTCATTGCATCATATCCACAGGCTTTCATCAGTTTTGCCACCGATTCTCCCTTTACTATTGTCGCAATCGGTTGTCCATGAAAGGTATCTCCGGAATCCAGCATCAGCGAACCGTCCGCTCCTTCCGTAAATGTCTGTGCAATTCCACACAGTCGATCCATTCCGATCACCTGATTGTAATCATCTTCCTCTACCCGTGCATGAATATCATTGGTATGTACGATTTTCACATCAAAAATTGTACTTCCAGATGCAGTTCCATCCTGCGCCTGTACCGGCATTGCCCCAAATAATCCGAAAACTATCCCAAATGTCAGCAAAAGTACCGTTACCTTATTCCATTGTTTTTTTAATTTCTTCATCTTACTCCTTCCTTTAATGAAACGGATATTCGTAATCTACATTCACTACTTGTTTATGAAAACAGCCCATTATATGGTTTGTTTTCATATTGTTTCCTTTTATTATATGTAAAAAGCTGTAAAATTCAATACTTGACATACAACATCCACGAACTTCAACTATTGTCCTAAAAGTACAAATTATCTTTCTGGAAAATAATACAGAAAGGATGGGGCTGCCGCTTCACGATTTATTAATCGTTAAAGCGACAGCCCCCTTATCTTTTGCTTATTTTATAAATTTTTCATCCTCTTTAATATCTCTTGATAAAACATCTCCTTATTATCAGCTCTTTTCAAATTTTCAATTACTTGTCCATCTTTTAAAAAGATAATCCTTTTACAAAAACTAGCAATCATAGGATCGTGAGTTACCAAAAGAATTGTTTTTCCCATTTCTCCATTTATGCTTTCCAAAGTACGCATTACAACTTCTGAAGAATTTGAATCCAAATTTCCAGTAGGTTCGTCTGCTAAAATAATTTGAGGATTATTAATTAATGCTCTGCAAATGGCAACCCTTTGTTTTTCTCCACCAGATAACTCATATGGTTTTTTATTTAGCAATTTATTAATATTAAATTTTTTTGTTAGATTTTCACAAATTTTCTTGCTTTCCTCTATTTCTGCTTCATCTAATATTCGTGGAAGCAAAATATTATCTTTTATCGATAAACTGTCCATAAGACAAAAGTCCTGAAAAATAAAAGAAAGTTCTGTTCGTCTGATTTTTGCCAGTTCTGTTCCATATATTTCTTTTGTATCTTTTCCTTTATAAAACACCGTTCCTTTTTCAGGTTTATCAAGCATCCCTAGAACTTTTAATAATGTTGTTTTTCCACATCCTGAACGTCCCATAATACCAACAAATTCTTTGTGTTCTATCTGAAAAGAAATATTTTCTAATACAGGACAACTCACTTTTTCCCCCTTACTCGATATATAATTATAACCTTTTTCCAAATGATCTACTGCTAAAATGTTTTGATATTCTACCGGCTTCATCTTTACTCCTCTCTTTCAATTCTTATAATATTTCTAATTCCAAAACAAATACTAATAAAAAGAAAAAGAAATATAATTCCAGTTATCGTCCCCATTAATTTCACCGCATATTGCTTGATCCATTCTAGCGATAATTTCTTTAAATATACCTCTGTCCCCATAAAAATAGTTGAAATTACTACTCCAAATATAATTGGAATTCCTCCTGTCCAAAAACTTTCTTTCATAATACTTTTTCTTATATTCCTATGCGTCATGCCTCCTTGAGAATAAAATATATATTTTCCTTTCTGTTCTGGGAAATCACATTCCATCTTAATGCTTAAAACAAAAAAGGAACATATTAAAAGAACGAATATATTAATAATTGCCGCCGATACATTAATAATTTTTGTTTTACTTATTTGTAACAATAAATTTTTTTTCTCGTAAACGATTCCGCTCCCATTTGTATAAGCACATATTTCTTCAATAACCTTCTCATAATTTTTCGGTATCTGCACCATAACTATAAGGTTGGGACCCTCAACCCTATTACATACCTTTTGATAATATGAATCTGAGAACACAATAATATGTTCCGAAATTTTATTTCCAAACACGCCTGTAAGAATTTTTTCTTCTTCTCCTACAATATTAAAAGATGTATCAAATTTGTTACTTGGCATAGGGACTCCAGCTATATACTGCCATAGATCATCCTTTGCTTCCCCCATATAAATTCTTGGTTTCTTTGTACCAAAATCAATTCCCAAATAATTTCTTTCTGATCTTTCTCTCTGATAAACAACATATATTTCATTGTCTTTCAAATCTAATGATTCTTTTGTCCATTTTTCATATGCTGAAGCAGAAATTCCCATATGCTCCCCTTGATCAGTTGTTGTCACTCTAATACAAGGTTGTTTTTTTACTTTTATCTCATACTTTTGTTTCAGTTCATCTATAAATGCTATATCTTTGTCACTTGCCATCCATACTACATCATAAGGATAATTCTGTGGTTCATTAACCGGAATATTATCGAATATAACTATAGAAAACCCATATAATGTAACTATAATAAATTCAGTAATTATAAAAGACATATTAATATTATAAAAAAATCTATGATACCAATTATCTAACCATGTAATTTTTTTATAATATTTATTTTCCTTTTTTCTTAGATAGCACAAATAATATGCCCCTATAGAAATCATTCCCAACAGTATTCCAATACTCAACAAAATTAACGGTATCCCTTTTGAAACTTTTCCCCAATAAAACCATAAACTAATATACGCAAGAAACATAAATGTCATTCCTAGAATAAACACTTTAGGTCTTGTTTTTACAGGTTTTCCACTTTTTTTCCCACAAGACAATAGAGAATCCATCCCCAAGCAAGAGATTGCTTCATCAAACACAATAAACAAAAGTCCGAAAACACAAAAACCGATAATTATAGTCATCCGGAAAGGCGAAAATCCATAATTTATCTCTGTAAAAATTATATTTGCAAAGATTTTTTCCAGTTCAATCTTTATAATTTCAGATAATATTGCCCCAAACAATATTCCGCCTAATATAGAAATCACAACAATTCCTAAATATTCACATCCAATAAATATGTACTTATGCCGTTTCTGAATTCCCATTACATCTAGCAAAACATAATCATAAGATCTTTTTCGTATATACGAAAAAATAATCAGAATCATCATAAAAACCAGAAGAAGGTAAGTTATTGAAAAATCAAAAAAGCTATAACTTTCTTCCGCATTACCTGTTGTCTGTCCATCAATTATCCACTGTAAACAATCACTTAAAGAATTTGATAAAAAGATAATTGTGACCATGAATATACCACATATTAGTACAAGTATATAATCTTTCCAATGATTTTTTAAACCACCAAAAAAAACTTTTTTCACGGTAATCCCCTCCCCTGTTCTTTTACTAATTTAGCATTTTAATAATATTTTCTCTGAATTAGTATAATATGTATAATTCTGGTTATTCATCTATAATTATAAACATATCTTCAATTGTGACATTAAATACTTTTGCAATTTTCGCTGCTAACACTAATGATGGATTATAGTGTCCATTTTCTAAATGACCTATTGTTTCTCTTCTCACTCCAACTAATTGAGCCAACTCCGTTTGACTCATCTTATTTTGTTCTCTAAACTCTTTAATATTTGTTATTATCATATATGTCTTCAACACTCTTTCGTTCTTGTTTTCCGTACCATGCTAACATTACAATAAAAAACAAAAGCGCTATTAAAAATATTATTCCAAATCCTCTGATAATTGAAATTCTTATCGCACTAGTTATCGCACTAGATATATTATATTTTTCCAATATTGTAATTAGAATAATCATCACACTATTTAAAATAATCTCCAATATAAACGCTCTAGTTGCTGATTTTCTTATATTCAACCAAAATAATTCATCAGCTGGCATATTTCTATATGTAAAAAATATGAAATATATCAAGAACAATTGCAACATAAAATCTCCTGTATTAATACCTATCACTCCCACTATTCCTAACCATCCAAGATAGGATATCGGATTACTTCTTTTTTTCATATTAATCTCCTCCTTGTTATATATTTATAACATTTATTGTTATAAATATATAACAAGGAGGAGATTCTGTCAATAGAGTTTATATATATCCATATCCCACTATCACTATTCCCCCCAATTGATAACTTCTTCTTGCCACCATATTGCTTGTATTTCCTTCAATCGTATTCACTCGTCCATTCGCTACTTTCACAACAATCCCTACATGGTCCACCTGTCCATCCTTATTCCAATCAAAAAAGATAAAGTCTCCTGCGGATGGTGTATAGCCTTTTCCTTTCCATCTTCCTTGTCCCTGAAACCAACTTGCTCCTACAGCACAGCTTGAAAACTTCAATACTTCAAAAAAGTATTGAGACTCTAGAAGATTACCTGGATCGGCTTAAAAAATATAATCATCAGATACATATATGTGGAAAACGCAACAGCTATTCCAAGACAGACCACGATGCCACATTTATGCGGATGAAGGAAGATGCTATGGGAAATGGACAGCTGAAGCCAGCTTACAATCTCCAACATGGTGTAGATTCCGAATACATCACATGGCTTACTATCGGCCCACAGCCTACAAATACTACAACCCTGATTCCATTTTTGAAAGACGCTCAGGAACATTTGAAATTCAAATATAAAAACATAACGGCAGATGCCGGATATGAAAGTGAAGAAAACTATCTGTTTTTGGAATCAAATGGACAGCTGTCTTATATAAAACCTGCCAACTACAAAATTTCTAAAACTCGTAAATACAAAAATGATATTGGGAAAATTGAAAACTTGGAGTATGATTCTGCGGCGGATAGCTATATCTGCCGGAATGGAAAAAAGTTAGAGTGGGAACGTGTCCGCCATGTAAAAAGCAAAACTGGCTATGTAAGTGAAAAAACGATTTATAAATGTGAGGACTGTAACGGATGTCCGTATAAGAGTGAATGTATCAAAGGCAACAACTGTAAAACACCTATAGAAGAAAGGACAAAAACGCTTCAGGTTGCAAAAACATTTTTGGAACAAAGAAAAGAAGATTTGGAACGGATTCTTTCCGAGGAAGGAATTCTTTTCAGAACAAATCGGAGTATACAGGCAGAGGGCTCTTTTGGCGCTTTGAAGTAGGATATGCAGTTTCGAAGATATTTAAGCAAGGGAACGTCAAATGTACTTGCAGAAAGCACACTACTTGCCATGGCAAGAAACATAAATAAACTTCATAATAAGATTCAAAACGAAAGAACCGGAACACATTTGTTTCCGATAAAAAGTGCCTAAATTTAGACTTTCCAAAATGAATTTTCAAGTCATCAAAAAATGGCTTGTTAAAGTGCGCTCTTATTATCAAGTAACATGGTAAATCTAGGATTTTAGGTAGATTTTGTTCTTAAAACAGCAAAAATGAAGCTGCCGTTTCACGATTTATTAATCGTAGCGACAGCCCCTTTTTCTTACTTTGTTTCAGAACGATATTCATCGGCCGAATGATCTCTTCTGCTCCTGTCCATGATACTCTTATCTCCAGATAAATTTTGGGGATTATAAATCTTTTCAAAATCGTCAAGATCATCATACAAGTCTCTTTTTCTTCTTTTATGATGTACTTTTCTATGCTGCAAAAAAGCGGTATATAACACCCCAAGAAAGAAACCAATTACAATTCCAATGAGAATACCAAGAAAAACAAGCTGTATTGTTTCCGTCATTACTATTCCTCCTCTGCAAACCTTGAAACAAGTGTATCTATTGATGTGTTTACGATAATCAAATCTCCTGTTGTTAAGTAAATGACTGACATGATTTTTTTCCCAAATGTGGCATTTGTCACTTTCTCTGGCTCTGTCTTACGCATCTTCCGGACATCATTGATAATGAATTCTCCACTATAAGCAGCATAATACTTCACTTTATCCTTTGGTACATAAAAATCTTTTGCTATTTTGACATCTCTCAATTCTTTATCCTCCATGTTGTAAAATATTAATCCATAGACCCATAATCTCTAAAATTCTCGAATGGATCGTAATCCTGTGAATCATCATACTCAGGATATTCAAAATTCTGCATTGTATCCATTGTTGTTGCATCCTGTGATGCATCTACAGTTGGAAGGTCCGGATCATCCGGTGCAAATCCAGCGGCCTCCAGCTTGTCAAATAACTGTTCTCCAAAATTCTGATCCGATGCATCCACACCATAATCAATATCTTCATATTCATCAGGGAATGAATCCATTTCAAAATCATCCATATCCATAGTGGCCGGATCCTCCATAATATTTTGCATTGCATCTACCATCATACTGCAGATACTATCTGTCTGGTCATCCATTGTAATATCATCTGTAAATCCATCATCTGTCAATGTCATTCCATCAGCTTCTCCGTAAGATTCTGTATCAAACTTGCCAAAATCTTCTGCAGTCTGATTTACCTGATCAGATAATCGTTCCAGATCATCTGAATCTATTCCTCGGTTTCCAAGAAGATCCATCAACTGGTCAAATGTATCACCCGGCACTTCCGAACCAGTACCGGAATCTACTGCATGCATTGTTTCAAATACGATATCTGAAGCAGTCGATACAGATTCTGGATCACTCATATCCATCCGATCTGCAATTCCATCTGCAATAGCTTCTAAAATTTCTGTATTATCAACCTCGCCATCAGCAATTCCATCGCCAATTGTAATCTGTAACAAATGGTCAATGCTTTCATCACCATCGAAAATAGAACCGACTTCATCTGTAATACTGCCTTTTAATTCAGCGGGATCTATTGTTTCTCCTGTTTCGATCAGATCTGTATCTGACGATTCAACATCACTTTCTATCTCATTACTGTCTGGTTGCTCATCTGGTCTTATGTCTTCTTTAAAATCAGTAGAATCCATCGGTTTTTCAGTTTTTTTGTCCTGATTATCTATTCCAGAATCTTCTTTTTGTGGTGCCTTTTGTTCCATTTCCGAAGACGCTACCGCATCTTCTTTTACGCGATCCTCTTCATTTTCCTTTTCCGATATTGTAACTCCGTGCGCTTCCTCTTCCCGGCCATCCTCATCTTCTGGTTCTTCTGGGTCTTTTTCAATCTCTGTCTGTTCCGCTTTATCCGTTTGTGAATCTGCAAAATCATCTTCCGGGAATTCTTTTTCTGAAAATTCTGTTGTATCTTCTTTCTGATCTGGCTGATCATTCTCTTCTCTTTCTATTTCCTGATTATCGGTTTCAACTTGATCAGGCTTTTCTTTTTCTGTATGATCATTTTCATCTGTTGTATCTTGCTCAATTTTTTCTTTGTCTTCCGGCTTTTCTATCTCTGTCTGTTCTTCATTCGGTTCCTTTTGATCAATGTTATTTTCTGTATCTTCCGGTTTCTCTACTGCTAATTCCTGTTCCTCTTTTTTATCCTCCGGTTCATCTACGGCTGACTCAGGTTTGTCTTCTTTCTCATCCGGTTCTATTTCCGTATCATTTTTATAACGTTCTACATCCGGCTGTTCTTCTTTATCCAGATCCCTTTCCAATTCATCCTTTTCCGGTATATCTTCCTTTCCTTTCTCTTTTTCAATGTCTGCAAGTTCTGGTTCAGTATCTTTGGAGTCCACTGTATCATTCTGAACATCATTGGTAATTCCAGTTGATTCCGAAGCAGTCAAATCATTTTCAGGAATTTCTATTTGTTCCTGCGGTTGTTCAATATCTTCTTTTTCCTGTGAAATCTGATCTTCTTTCGGATGAGCATCCGGTACATCCGTTTTATCTTCTCCATCTGGTTTCTCTACTTTGTCTTCATTCCCCGGCATGTCTTCTTTTTCCATATCTTTTCCAGAAATATCCTGGGTTTCACTTTTCTCAACATCATTCTTTTCTTTCGGATAAATCGGTAAAAAGCCAAGCAGCGTACCAAGTCCACCGCCAATTGCATAGAACGGCTCCAATGCGGCCACATATTTTGAATAAGATGTATGTTCAATTGTTTCCGTTTTGCCATCTTTCTCTACCGTTTCTTTATACAGATCATCTTTGGTCGTTTTAATGCCAAGAATTGCTTCCATGACACGACTTGTTGGCATATCACTTCTGTAATACTCTAATTGTTCCAGACGAACTTCCAGAATACTGACGCTTTTCTTAATGAAACAATCTTCCCCGACCTTACATCCCATACTTTCCGCTTTCCGAATAGCAGAATCATACTCAAGTTTCATACGCATAAGCGGCGTATATCTGGAAAGATATCGATCTGGAATACCAAGAGCAGATAATTTTGTCATAACATCCTTGTAATGTACGATATCTTTTGCTACCGCCCGGATTTCATCTTTCACTTCATTTTCTTTTCGTTCAATGATTTTTTCAAGCGGTTCATCCGAATGCTTTGCCTCTTTTTCTGCTTCCACACGAATTTCTTTCTTTTTATCATCCGACAATTCAATATCTTTTGTAATATCTATCTTACCGAATCCGCCCGCCATTTTTGATCGGAAGATATTTTCTACTTTATCCGAAGTTGAATCTTTTTTTGAAACATCTGACTGGACCCCATTATCTTTTTTTTCTGTATCATTTTTTTCAATCCGGTCTAAATCCGGGAATGGTCCTTCTTCTTCTTCCGTCATTTTTTTGAAAATACTATCTGCATCTGCTTTCAGCTTTTCCATATCTGGAAGTTTCTCGTAAGATCCATGATTGTCTACTGCTTTACAAAGTGAATACAATTCTTTGTCGAAATTCATGCGATTTTGTGGCACTTCCATTGCGACACCAATAATTTCTTTAATCGTCCCTGTGGCTGCCTGATCCGTAATGCGAAGCTCGTCTTTATCAAGTCCTCTTGTGATTCCTTTTTCAACAAAAGTATCAGCAATTTCAGCTTTTGTTCTTGTATCTTTCTCTACTGGACTCTCCATATGATTTTTTATTTTCTGGGTATCAACATATTCCTTCCCCTTTTCATCTACAGTAGGCGGAATGCTATTTGATGTATCCATATCCCGGTTATAGACCTTCTCCAATTCATTTTTAGGAAAATCTTCATGCTTACCGGTTGTTACAGCTTCAACTAAAATTCCATCTTTTGTATACGGCTGGCCGTCTTCTCCAATTGTGATTTTATCCGTATCTGGTGCAGTCTCATTATATGCATCTACGATCTTTTCCAACCGGCTGTCTATTTCTGTGAACAGATCCGGATTCTCTTTCAAATACTCTTTAAACGTACCCTGATAAGGCAGCGTTTCTTTCTGACCTTCCCATGCGCAAACCATTTGGAAACGTGGTTCTCCATGGAACTCAGTACCATACTCCAATCCGTCCATGATTCGTGTTTTTGATAAATTACCTTCCCCATCGTCAACATCTGCACCATATATACGCTCCAGATACATGCTTAATGCTTCTACACGCCCGTTTGCATTCAGGAAAGACTCACTCAGCGTTTCGGACAACCGGTCCAGTGCCGGCAATTCAGAACGTTCACTGATTTTAAGATAATCATTATATCTTTCCACAAAACCCGGTTTCATATCATCAAGCTTCTGATCGATTTCTTCCCGTTCTTTTACATAGTCGGCACGCTCTTTTTCCAGACTCTCTTTTTCTTCTTTTGAAATATCTTCTCTATTCAATTTTACATCGACATCATTGATCTTATTATTAACTGGGTAATATCCAAGCATGACATCGTTCATGTCTTCTACAATATCCTGCATACCGGTCCGTGCATCTGCAAGTTCTGACAGAACATTTTCACGTACAAGCTCTACTTTATTCAGGTCAATATGTACAATATCTCTTTCCTGTTTTGCTTCATCCAGCTTTGCAATCAATGCATCCTTACGCTCCAGGAAGTCCTCTTTCATGTTATCGCAGAATTTTTCCATAAACTCAGGCATCTTCGCTTCCACTTTATCAAAGAAAGCTTCTCTTATTTCTGGCGTTGCATTTCGAAGCCCAGGAATACATGCCCTGTTTTCCGGATCTGTACGGTCCAGACTTGCAAAATGTGTTTCTGTTCCCGGTGCTGCATCCAGTTTTGCCTGTAGTTCCATCGGAATACGGCGATCTGGCTCCTGCACTTCCAAAAAACCTCTTACGCGGCCGGAATCATCCATAACACAAGTTGTTCTGTATGGCAGATCTTCTCCCTTTAATTTTGCTTCAAAAGTGACAAGATTGGTCACTCCAAACCGCATGCCGTCCACCTTCATGCTCTGACCAAATTCTTTATAAGCACGGATAGACCCCGGAACGATATTTTCTTTTTCAAATCCTTTCTGGTCAATACTTAATGCTGGTTTGATGTCTTCATAGTCCAATTTGATGATTGTCACATTTTTTTCCGGACCTGATGTATAGAATTTTGTCGTATCAATTCCTATAATCTTACCAAATCCAGGATCATGTTCCCGGAGTTTTGAAATATCATCCGATGTTAATCCGTCAGTATTTCCGCGGAATCCTTCTCGCAACTCAAAATCAATAAATCCGCTGGCCAAAGGTGTCATAACCGATTTATCCATTGCTTCGGCAATTGCCTTCTGACCATCCGGTGATAATTTATCCATTCCATAATCAGCATGAACATCCGGATTCTCTACAACATATTCTGGTTTTTCACCCTCCACGGATAATACTTCTGCCATCATGTTTTCTTCTGCAGTTGGTAAGAAACTCAAATCATCCTCTTCATAACTGGTCATTCCTTCATATCGTTCATCCGGAATCCCATCCTGCTGCTCTCCGAAATCTATTTCCTGATTTTGCTGCTCTTCCATTTCATCATTCTGTGAATGTTCTAAATCCAAAAGGGTCTGAAAATCCATCGGTTCTTCTTCAATTTCTGGAGTCTCCATACTAATGATTGGAATGTCTTCATCTCTTTCAATTTTTTGAAAAGTATCCCGAAAATGATTTTCTGTAAAAGCACTGATATTTTCTATGCTTCCTGCAGTAACATCTCCATGTTCCCGGACGTATAATGTTTCCTCCGTATAATTCTCATCATAGGAAATGACTTCCAGCTTATCCTGTGCATGATCATAATTATATACAAGCATTACAGAACCTTCTGGTGCAATGTCATAAAATGTAACACTATGGTCTTTTCCGTCTGCGATCGAATCAGCAAACTCTACGAAATCAACATCTCCAGATTCTTTTATTTCTACTTCCGGATCCTGATATCCATAATCTTCGCCCATAAATTTTCCTCCTTTTCTTGTCTACTTATAGTATGAAATTTTCCCGGCAAAAAAAATTTTGTCCAGAAAGCACAGGTTAAAGAATAATTCTGTCATACTACTAGATGTAAAAGTTTTTTAGCGAAAGAAATATCAAAAGAATTATAAAAAGAATTACCAAAAGAGAAAAAACTGATTTCCCCTTAGAACTGAATACAGACATCCGGTGTTGCGAGCCACATTCCGGCATTTCTACCGCGGGAAAAATCGCACTAATATCCTAGTAAATGAGAAGTAATGGAGCACACAAATTCAGGGAACCCTCCTGCTAGGTAATGCTGACGGTGAACGCAACCGTTCTGTGACGAGCAGATAAATTGCCAGGCCTGGAATAGACATGAGGGTATTTTACCCTGGGTGAAGGAAGACCAGCTGTAAACAAATGGAAAGCTGATTACGAGGGCATGTAGAGTGAAGGAAGGTTACTGTGTGGACTTCCGCATTTTCCTTACTGTTGAACCCCTATTAGCTGCATACAAGATAACTATTTTTTTGTCTGCGGCTAGTAGGCGGTTCTTAGCTGGCCGAACGCCTTGGCTAAAGCGGAAGGACGCTGGAACGCTTTCGGCTGTGAGTCCATCTAAGGGATGCGGTTCTACAGAACGGCGATTCAGACAGCGGACGCAGCCGGGAACTTACGGTGAAAGCCACTACCTCATTGGCCAACCCGTTACGGGTAACGAAAACTTATAGGTATAGAAAGAAAAGAATAAATAAAGAAAACATATAAAAGAAAAAAAAGAAAAGAAAGGAATCATATTTTATGAGAATATTTCACTCTTATCACAATAAAAGCCCATGGATGCTGATTATAGGTGTAATTGTAATCCTATCAGCCATATTTACAATTATGAGCAAGAAGGATCAGCAGAATCTGAATGCTTATACTAAGTCTGATAAGGTCTCGCAGGAAGATACAGATGAGGACAAAGAGGATGATCTGGATATTGATATGTCTGTATATACGGATAACAAAGTAGGATTCTCCATCAGTGTTCCCAGTGACTGGAATCAGGTAACAAAGGATGGATATCCTACTTTCATCCACAGTGCATCTGCTTCATCCCTACAGATCCAGACACTCGACTATGATCCATCAATCAACAATACCAGTGAAGATACAATATCTACACAGATTGCAGAGGATGGGAAAACATTCTTAAGCTTTCAGAAAACCACAGATACCAGTTATGAAATCCAGTATCAGAGTCATGGAAATTCCACTTACGATTATGTAGAACGTGTATACTGGGACCGCTCCAAGATTGTAAAGCTTCTCTGCATTTTTAATGACGCAAATTATGACAAGATTTCTCCATACTACGATAAAATTTTAAAATCTTTTGCATGGAACAAATCAAATCTCGTAACAGAGGGTTATTACCTCTACTACAATGATTCTGCTAATTTTGAGATTGGTGTTCCGGATGACTGGGCACTGGGAACTTCCGGCAATGCTTTGGTCGCTTCGGATTCTTCTACTGGTGCATCCATGACACTTTCTGCCACAGATTATACTGATACATTATCCTCTGTCACCGGAACAGATGTAGTGAATCTGATAAGAGGCAATAAATCGAATTTTATCATGAACTCTTATGATAATTCTGAAAAAGAAGCAAAGGTAACCGCAACTTATGTACAGGATAATGTTCAAATGACAAACATCATTTACCTGTTCTGTGATGGAACACGGTTATACATCGTATCTTTTGATTATGAGCAGGGCACGATCAAAGACGAAGTACCCGCTGCCTGTGCAAAGCTTTTCCGATCATTCAATAGTTCTTCCACAACAGATGATTCAGCCAAGCAAGATTCCTCTTCATCCAATCAGAAAGATACAAAACAGGAACAACCGAATAATTCAGAAACAGAAAATAATAAATAATACACATTTGGAGGTAGATTAATGACAAAAAGAGAATTTATGGAACAACAACTTAACCATATGGCTGAAGAAGGAATGGTAAGAAAGTCGGATGTTATATCTATTGTAGAAAAGCAAAAAACTTCGATTCATGAATCAGATTCATTGTACGAAAGCTTAAAGGAACTCAAAGAGGAATATCACAGCACCGGCGAATTTGTAGTTGATGGTAATTCTTATTCGATTGGACAGATGATGGAAGAATTGAGAAATGATACGAAAATTGGCAGGAAATTTCAGAAGAATGTGAATAAAAACATCTTGACCTACATGATGAAATTTGGCGGTGATGAAGAATAGCCGAGTAATTCTGAATATGCACTGCGGATTAATATGAGTGAGAACGAAGGGAAATACATGATGCGAGCCGAAGAATTCATTAATATTGCTTGTAATAGCGGATATGCAACTAAAAAGAACGCTAAAAAACTAAGTGCTTACAGAATACCAACTCCACGATTCATTGAAAAAAGAGCTTCAGGATCTGGGTGTTACCAGAATCCCCAGCTCTGAAAAAATTCAGAAGCGGATTGAAAGCCTTGAAGCGGAGCAGACTTCTACTATCCTAGAGAATCAGGAATTACAGAAAAAGCAACAAACGCTGGATATCATTCAGCAGAATTTCACTACTTTACTTGATGCACCTCCGCTTCAAAAATTTATTAAAAAAAAATGAAACTACATTATAAATAATGTGAGGATTAGAAGATGTTCTTTCTAAGTTTTGGATATAGTAAAGCTCAGAAGATCGAGAGCCTGTTCCAATCCTCACTTCCTTATTTTATCATCCGAATATCTATATTATTGGCAAGCATAATAGACCAACACCATATAATTTATAGTGGATATTTGTGATATTAGTCATAACACACTTCCCCATTGGCACAAAAATATCTAATTCTTTAATTGAACCGCTATCGCATCCCTATTCATATATTCTTCTATAATACAAACCATACATAAATCTATAATAAATATAATGACGTATATTCCTACAAAAATATCACTTTTATAAGAATATGACAAAAAGTCCATACTGTTGCATATATTTTTAATTATAGTCATTGATACAGGGAACGATAAGCAGACTGCAAAAATTACGGAAACACTTGTATAATATAAAATTTCATACAAAAGTACCTTTCGCATTTGCCTTCGCGTCATACCAATACTTCTTAGCGTTGCAAACTCATTTTTCCTCATTACAACACTTGTTAAAAATATATTTATTAGATTTACAAAAGCAATGATTGAAAAAACAATACATAATATGACACTCACCATTTCAACGATTGTTTTCAGCGTTTGAAATTCTGCGGTATAACTCTCTTTTGAACGATAATCAATTTCTGAATAATTTTCTGAAAGTGCATTCATTATATCCTTTGCATGACTTTCTTCTCCTTTTTTTACATTAAAAGAATATACCATGATTTTGGGATCTTCTATAAGATCCTTATATGAATCGGAAGATAAATATAATTCAAATGTATCATCTCCATATATGCCAGAATTTACAACACCTTCCCCTAATTTCACATGCCCTAAAACAGTATATCTCCTTTGTTTTCCATCAGAAGTTTGTATTGTTATAGACTCGCCAACTTTGTGCACCTCATTAGTCTGCATAATGCTTCCATCTTCATTCAACCATACGCCCTCTAAAATCCCCTCTCCTTTATAAAATGAAGCAAGCTCCACATTGTCTTCAACAAACATATTTTTACGGATATTAAACTTGTCAATACCATAAATATTGAGAACATAATCCTCTCTTTTCATATCGCAACCATTAATGGAAAACGAAGCATCATCACAACTTCCATAAACAATTCCATCTTTTTTTACAATATTTTCTTTTTTTATTTCATTTATAACCTTCTTAGGAATGTCTGCTACTGTTCCATCGGACAACAAATAGTTACTCGTAAAGAAATTTTCGGTACCCACTCTATAATCAGAATACAACATTTTTGATAAATATTTATTAATATCAAAACTACCAATTAAAGAATATGAAATACCGATGAGAATAATTGTAAATGTAATACTCATAACTACAAGCACTACATTCTTTTTATTCCTTTTTATATTTTGATAAGCAAATTTATATAATTTATTTCCATCTGATGCTGTTCTGGTATTCTTTTTTAACTTTAATTCTATTTTTTCTGATTCTACCGGAGATAAAGATTTTACTTTTCTTAACGGTCCGTATATGCTAATAATTGTAGTAAACACTACAAAAAATATCGATAATATTAGAACTATTAAAAAATCTTTTGTCTGAATTAAGTTTACTCCTTCAACTCCCCGCAAATTAGTCTGAGATAAAAGTATTGGTATCAGTTTTTTACCAATAAAATATCCTGAAACCACACCGCTTGGAACTGCTATCATAAGTAAATATGCCGCTTGCCATTTTACAAATTTACCAATCTGTTTTTTATTCATTCCTAACGCTTTCAAACGCCCATATTCCTTTTCTTCCTTCAGTGCGGCAATATAAAAAATATTATGTATTATTAAAAATCCGATTATTATAATAATCACTATACCTGCAATAGAAATGATCAAATTATCCGTATCCATTAAAAAACTCTGGTCCGTATATCCCGGGTTAATAGAGTAATCCACCTTATCATTGATTCCAACATCTGACAGCAACATACTTATCTGTTTTTCAATATTTTTATTATCCTTTAAAAGAATATCTATCGTTGTCTGACCATAAACATCTTCTTTTTGATAATTTTCATTCCAATATTTATCATAAGCTTTCGACACAATAATTTGACCTGTTTTAATTTCTGTTGCGCTATTTTCATTAAACCATCCTGACAATATAAACTTTTTTTTGAAATGTCCCGTTCCAATTTTTAAGTCTAATAGAACAGGTTCCCCCACTTTAGCTTTTATATCTAATGCTTTCATGGTTTCTCTATCCATTGCAACTTCATTCATTGCAGAAGGCATATGTCCACCTGTCAATTGCTGAAAACAATGTTCCGCATAGCTAGCATCCTCATAAGAAAATTCAACTTCATATTTTAATTCTTCATTAATAACATCAGCAAGATATTGCCTATATCCTGCCGATTCAACCATGTCATTTTCTTTAATTTTCTTAAAAGCATTTTCTGTTTCTTCATTACAATCTTTGAGTACAACTTGTCCTGTAGTACCTATTGATTTTATATTGCTGTATTCCTGGGCATTATGTATTCCCATAACCGTTGTGTACAACGTACAAAACATAATTGTCGTAAGGAGCATAGCTATTACCGCACAAATACTTTTTGTTTTATTTTTTACAACTGTTTTTAATGCAAACTTCCTTATCATTTATAACGCTCCCATCTGCAATCGTAATTATTCTATCCATTTGTGCCGCGATATCTTGATCATGCGTGACAATAACTATAGTCTGATTATATAATTCATTCATCTTTTTCAGGAATTTTATTACTTCATTTCCCATTGCCATATCCAAATTTCCTGTTGGTTCATCTGCCAAAACAATTTCTGGATGATTAACCAACGCACGTGCAATAGCAACTCTTTGTTGTTGTCCTCCTGAAAGACTGGACGGCAAGGCCGTCTTCTTTGAAGATAATTCCAAAATGCTTAACATATCATCTATGTACTTATCATCTGGCATTCTTCCATCTAACTGAACCGGAAAAGTAATATTTTCATACACATTAAGCACTGGAATTAAATTATAATTCTGAAAGATAAATCCTATTTTATTTCTTCTGCTTTCCGTTAACTCATCATCTGATAATTTAGAAATTTCTTTTTCCCCAATATAAATTTCCCCAGATGTTGGTGTGTCCAGGCCTCCAATCATATTTAATAATGTAGTCTTTCCGCTTCCCGATTTTCCGATAATTGCGACAAGTTCACCTTCTTTTATTTCAATATTAACATTATTTAATGCCTTTACCTCAATTTCACTTGTTCCGTAAAATTTACACAAATTTACTGTCTTAATCGCCATATTCTCTACCTTCTTTTATTATAATATCATTTTTTTTCACTTCATATATATTATCAACAATATTCCCAAATACATTACTGTGCGAAACAATAATTACTATTTTATTCCTAATATTTTCAATTGTCTTAGCAATAACCCTTTCTGTTTTCAAATCCAACGCAGATGTAGGCTCATCAAAAATAAAAACATCAGATTCCTTTAACAATGCTCTTGCAATAGCCAATCTCTGTCTTTGACCACCTGATAATGTCATTCCATCATCACCTATTATGGTGTCCATTTTCCTCGGTAATTTATTGACATCATCATACATTTCTACTTGCTTAAGTACTTTATGAATTAATCCTTCTTCAAAATTCACATTACCATTTGTAAGGTTATTGTATATTGTATCATGTAAAAAAAAAGTTTTTTGTGAAACGATAGAAATGCGATCTCTTACTTGTTCAATATCATATTCTTTTATATCAATCCCATTGATCAATATTTTCCCACAATTTGGATTCCAAAAACCTAATATTAAATTAATAATAGTAGATTTTCCAATTCCACTTTTTCCACAAATTAAATATTTCCTATTTTTTTTAAAACTGAGATCAGCATTTTTTATGACCTTTTGTTCTTCTTCATATCCAAAAGTAACATTCTCTAATTGAATTTCTTCAATGTCATTTATAGTTCTTTTTTTATCACTTGGATTGCTTCCTGTAAAAATATCATCAATTCTATTAAGGGATGGTTTTATCATATTCAAACTTACTTTTAATAAAATCATATTCTCTAAAGGGGTAATAAATTTTACACAATATTGTAAAAATACTACTAAAACCCCGATTGTTATATTCCCTTTAAAAGTTTCGTAACCACCATATCCTGTAATAATAAGCAATATAATAGTAGTTGACAATTCTAACACCTGATTAGATAATTCATTTAAAAATGTTAGTTTTTTAAAACTTTTTTGAACCCTTTGAATAGAAAGCTTATATTTTTCAAGAAAACTTTTTTTGTTTCCGAACATTATCATTGCAGAAGCATTAGCGACAAATTCTTCCGTAAGTGCATTACTATTTCCAAAGTCTACTCTATTATTTTCTGCTTTATTTTCTAATTGATTTCCATAATAATTCACGCCCAACATCAACAATAGCCAGGGGTAGTATCGCTCTGTTATGCGCCAAAGCTGCTTCATGGAGCCACCCCCGTTTCCAGACGATAGCCCATCCCACGAACCGCAACGATTCGCTGCTTCATCTCAAGACCGGACATCGTCTTTTTCAGCCTGGTCAGATTAACCTGCAAGGCATTTTCGTCTATGTATTCCGTGGTTCCCCATAGTGCTATGCAAAGTTGCTCCGTCGTGACCAGAGCATCGCCGCCGGACAAAAGAGCAACCAACAGTTTTCCCTGATTTTTTGGAAGCACGACAGAGGTATTATGAATATAAAGCGTGTAGGTCTGCTGGTCTAACAGGAAATCTGGTCCCTCTATGAGATTGGTACGGCCTTCATACCTTTTGAGAATATTGGATACCCTGGCAAGAAGTCGATCTTTTCTGCACGGCTTCGTCAAATATTCATCGGCACCCAAGTGGAACGCTTGCAGTTCATCCTTTACCTGATCTCTGGAAGTTAGTACCAGGACGGGGATAGCGGTTTTATTCTTTAGTTCCTGGCAGATTTGAAAGCCACTGATCTCCGGCAAATTCAGGTCTAAGATCACAAGGTCAGGACGGAGGGCTGCCAGGAGCCGAGCGGCATCTTCAAACTCGGTGATTGCCTCCGCAAGATACCAGTCCTTTTGGAGCATATTGCAGAGTTCTTCCCGCATATAGACTTCATCTTCCACAACAGCAATTCTTTTCACGACAGCACCTCCTTCCAAATTATTCTTCTCTCTGTGGCTGCATCAGTGTCAGCAAATACCGATCACTGGAGCGCTTGACCACTCTCATATAAATATATTCTATCACGCAAAGCAGCAAAATCATAGCAGCAGATACAAACATCATTTCAGCCACTGTCCCACGGGTTCGGGACGAGAGTATCCCTGTAAATAACGCCCTGACTCCAAACAAACTGCTGACAGCCGCAACCAATACAGGAAGTCCCATAAACCAGGTAATTTGCTTTCCAGCAAACTGGCAAAGGGTTTCGTAAGTAGCTCCCAGGCGGATCAGAGTCTGGTATCTGCGCCCGGTTTTCTGCTGACTCATCAGGAACTGAACACCCACGATGGTGTTGGCAACTACCAGGAAAACAATCGCAAGATAGAGGGTAATATAACTGGATGCTATGGTGTAGAAAAGCTGACGACCCATATTCTGAAGATAGCTTTCATATTCAATGTCAGTTTCGTCCAGCTTCTCGTTCAAATCCAAATATGCAGTCATAAGGCTATTTCCATTCAGAGCTTGCTCACTGAGCACCGCATTGACATAGGTATCATACATTCCCTGACTATAATATAGGAATGCTTCATCCGGAAGAATCAATGCAAAGGACAAGGTTATAGAACGGTCCGTGACCAAATTCACAGACTGAACCTCTCCTGTAAGATGAATCGGACTACCATCCAGTTCCACCTTGGGCTGCCCGGCCAATACTTGGTTCAGCATTGCGGTACGGCTTGCCGTAGTAAACTCTGTATCAATATAGACAGTGGCCTCCTTTTCGCCTAATTGGAGAGCCGGATTGCCGGACAATTCCAACAAACGATTATAGTCCGATAAACAAATCAAATATGGGTATGTGGCATAACCAAGATTGTTCAGAAGGACATCCCGGTCTTCCGACTGGGGCAGGCTCCGAAGAGAGTCCATAACAGCGTCCATGCTGTAGGCATTATCATAATCTTCTATGGTGCGAATACGCCCAACCCTCATTTCAAAAAGCTCTGAAAATTGATTTTCCAAACTGTTTTCTTTCAGGACTGCCTTTATATTCGGAAGAACCTGCGATGAATCTTCTGCAGTATGATCTTCAAAAGTATAGTCGATTACATGGCCAGAAGACAGGTTATTCGTTCCTGCAATTCCTACGCCCGCACCAAAACAACACAGCGCCGCCAGAATCAGCAGGGAGCTGATGGCCATGGAGTTTGACTGATGAATGACATTCTCCTGAATCTGCCGGAAGGTAAATACATGAAGCTGCTTATTTCCTTTTCCTTTCTTAACAATCAAAGCAATCAGCGCACGCATCCCATAGAAAAGCAGCATCGTACCAACTATGCCCAACAGCAAAGTCAGTCCCATCATACTTACCTTTGTCCATGCAATTCCCTGAATCGCCATGTAGTAAGCCACTGCCAACATCACACTTCCGCATATAGCAGCCAGTCCATAGATAACAGATGGCATTTGCTTTTTGGGGCGGTTCGTTGGCTGGGATAGCAAAGTACCGATCTCCTGGCGGCTGATTCGTCCACTCAAAATCAGAAGTGCCGTCAGCTTAATTGCCAGAAATCCTGCCAGCGTCCATTCAATCGCAGACCAGGATAAAGAAAACTGATGACCGATGATCCCCATGCCTACCAGCTTGGCGGTGACAAGACTGACAATTTCTGAAAGCACCACAGCCACAGGTAAGCCTATGAGCATGGCAAGAATACTGGTCAGGAAATCTTCCGCCAGAAGCATACCAAACAGTTTACTTCTACGCATCCCCAACATTAGATAAACACCAAACTCATGCCGTCTGCGCTCGAACTGATACTTGCAGGCAAAATAGATCAAAAAGAACAGAATACCGAGGGTCATCCCATAAAACGCAGGAATCAGAAGCAGGAGTTTGTCAACTGCGTCACTCTCCATTTTCTGCAAAAAGAGCATCACATCTTGAGTGGAGATGGAAAGAATCATGTAAAAGGCAACAATAGAAATCACCAGGGAGCTGAAAAACAGACCGTTTTCCTTTCGGCTGCGGCGGCTGTTCCGAAGAATGAGATTAGAGAACATTTGCGCTGCCCCCTCCCAGTTGCGCCATCACCTTCAGGATGCGCCCGTAGAACTCCTGCTGGCTTTCGTCTCCACGCCGAAGCTCATGAAAGATCACGCCATCCTGGATGAACAGGATGCGCTTACAGAAGCTGGCGGCATTGGAATCATGGGTTACCATCAGGATCGTAGCTTGTTCGTCACGATTCAGGCCGGACAGCTTCTCCATAAGACTTCTTGCGTTCTTAGAATCCAGCGCACCCGTCGGTTCATCGGCAAGGATCATTTGGGGATGTAAGATCAGAGCCCTTGCTGCCGCAATACGCTGACGCTGGCCGCCGGACATCTTGGACGGAAACTTATCCAGAACATCAGTGATTTCCAGATAGTCAGCCAACTGCTTCAGCCGCTGGCTGTTTTCTGCTTCGGATACCCCATGCAAGGAAGTCGGGAGCAGGATGTTTTCCCTGCCAGTCAGGTTGTCCAGCAATTCAAAGTTCTGGAATAGATAACCAACTTTTTTGCCACGGTACTCGGCAAGAGCCTTTTCCTTGAGGGATTGCAGAGTATCTCCCTCCACCTGAATGCTTCCACCTGTAGGCTGAATCACAGTTGCAATACAGTTGAGAAGCGTGGATTTGCCGGAACCACTGCTTCCCATAATACCGAGAAACTCTCCCGGCATGACCTGAAAAGTGATTCCGTTCAGTGCTCTCGTCTGGTTTGGCAACGTCCCATAGACTTTGGTAAGATTTTCAATATTCAAAATTGGTTTCATGTGAATGCCTCCTATCCATTTCTGGGTAAATGATAGCACAGAAGCACAATAAATAACACTTACAGTCGCTGTAAGGATTCTGTTCCTGTTTTCAGAACAAGAATGACGCATCAAGCGGAATAAGTATATGTTTTGTAAAAACGTCGGGTGACAATGAAAAAATATACTGGACTACCGGATTGGCTAACTTGCATTTCTTTGTCAATTCTGGTAACCGCTTCAAGCATGGAAGTTTCTGTTCTTACTTTTATTATACTCAATCAATAAAATCAACACGGTTCAGCAAATTTTAATTATTTCCAATATGACAAAATTGCTTCCTGTTATATTTATCTATTTCTTTATTTCTCTATTATTCCGATCCGGTCTTCCAAAGGTATAAATAAGGTGTAAATTATTCGTCAATCATCAAAAAATCCTTTAAAGCCTAGGCTTTCACAGCATCCATTAAACACTGCCGTGACAATTAAAAGCAAATCATAATACAACAACGTTCTGTTCGATACTAGAAATATATCATCAGCATGCAGTTTGAGTGAAAAAAGTCTCATGAATATTACGGTGCGGCAGAGCCGCCAGTCCGGTGTGGCGAGAGC
>OJAI01000600.1_pt1 | contig 24202 bp, 20 predicted proteins | sample 1588891 | NCBI WGS metagenome assembly OJAI01 (sample SAMN03283255) | human gut metagenome | biome: human-associated habitat; material: feces | host: Homo sapiens | place: USA | collected 2013 | reverse complement strand
CCCGCCGCCCGCCCGCAGCTGCACGTCATCGACGGCTCCTCCCAGCGCAACGGCTCCCGGTCCACCGGCAGCCTGGCCCGTATCATCGCCTGGACCCAGGCGCGCGGCGCGTCACTGATCCACGTCACGGTCGCCATCGTCTTCCTGGTCGCCACGTTGCTGATAACCCTGATGCTGCGCACGCAGATGGTTCAGAACTCCTTCGAATCCAACACGGTGCAAAAAAACATCAACATGCTCACCCAGGACGTGCAGGACGATCAGGCGAAACTTGACGAGCTGATCTCGTCGCTGCCCGACAAGGCGCAGAAGATGGGCATGGTGCCCCAGCAGGATTCCGTCACCATCGATCTCAACGGGTACAAACCCAGTAAGGGGTCCGCTCAATGATCGGTCGAATAACCGCAATGATACGGTTCGCCAGATGCCGCAAGTTCCTCTTCCAGTGCATCGCCATCGGCGTCATACTCGCGATGGTCGCCTCCGCATGCCTGTTCAAGCTGGCCTCCATCCAGCTGATAGACGGCCAGATGGCCGCACAGGCGGCGACCCAGGCCCGGACCAAGAAGGTGATCGTCCACTCGATGCGCGGCAAGATCACCGACACGAACGGCACCGTGCTGGCGCAGAGCGTCGAGCGATACACGATCATCGCCGACCCGTGGGCGGCCTCGCAGTTCGAGCCGATCGACTGCGACACGCAGAAGGCGAAGCAGGCCGGATTCTGCCACAAGGTCAACGGCAAGCCGGTCGGGGTCAAGGGATCCGCGGGCGTGGCCCGTCTGCTGGCACCCGTGCTGAAGATGGACGCGAAGACGCTCGGCGCCAAACTGACCGGCACCAGCCGGTACATGATCCTGAAGAAGGACGTGACGCCGACGGTCAAGCGGGCCATCGACGACCTGAATCTGGGTGGCGTGGTCTATGGCGAGTTGAGCAGTCAGCGCATCTACGCCAACGGCACCCAGCTCGGCGCGCTGCTCGGCGGCGTGGACGATTCCGGCAAGGGCGTCGCCGGAGTGGAAAGCATGGAGAACTCCGCGCTGACCGGCACGGACGGTTACGTCATCTACCAGCAAGGTAACGGCGGCGAGGAGATCCCCGGCACGCTGACCGGTTCCCAAGAGGCCGTGAACGGCTCCGACGTGGCGCTGACGCTGGACCATGACGTCGACTGGTACGTCAAGCAGGCGTTGCTGGAAGGCCAGAAGAAGACCAAGGCGACGTGGGCCATGGCGGTGGTCCAGGACATCCAGACCGGCGAGATACTGGCCCTGGAGGACACCGACGAATACCAGGCGGGCAGCGACCAGGCCAAGCTGAACGCGTCTCGCGCCGTCAGCGAAAGCTTCGAACCGGGCTCGGTGGGCAAGGTCATCACGATGTCCGGACTGCTGCAGACCGGACTGCACAAGGCGACCGACAAGTTCACTGTTCCCTATTCGTACACCAAGGACGGGCAGGAATACCATGACTCGTCCGCGCACGGCGACGAGCACTGGACTCTGGCCGGCATCATCAAGAACTCCTCGAACGTGGGCGTGGTCATGGCTTCGTCGCAGTACACGAAGAAGCAGCGGTACGAGTACCTCACGAAGTTCGGCATCGGCCAGTCCAGCGGCATGTCCATCCCGGGCGAGTCGCGCGGGCAGCTCGGCACGCCGGAATCGTGGGACGGGCGAACCAGCAACACGATCCTGTTCGGCCAGGGATACTCCGTGAACGCGCTCCAGCTGACCAACGTCGTCGCGACCATCGGCAACAAGGGCGTGCGCAAGCAGCAGTCGCTGATCAAGTCGGTCACCCACGCCGACGGCACGGTGGAGACGCCGCAGGAGGGCTCTTCCACGCGCGTCATCGACGAGTCGGTCGCCGACCAGGTCAAGAACGCCATGGAATCCATGGCCGAGGGATACAGCAAGGTGGTGAACGTCAAGGGATACCGCATCGCGGCGAAGACCGGTACCGCCGAGGTCGCGGGAAGCGACGGCCGGCTGACCTCGATCGTCGCCGATTTCGCCGGAATGATCCCGGCGGACAACCCGCGCTTCGCCATCACCGTGATCATGAAGGACCCGCAGGGCACCTACGGCGGCATGACGGCTGGCCCGGTGTTCGCCAAGATTGGTGAATTCCTTATGCAGAAGTACAACGTGCCGACCTCCAGCCCGCGCAACGATGCTATTGCAGTGGACTGGTAAGGGGCCGCGCCGGAAATCCGGCGGGGCGTCGATAAGGAACATACGGAAGAAAGGCGGAAGCGATGAGCGCAGTCAGTGAAGCCGTCGCGCGGCGGATGACGTTGGGATATCTGGCCGACACGTACGGGCTGGAACTCGACCCGGACTTCGCTTCGGGCGTCACCGTCACATCCATCGCGGACGACGTCGATTCCGTGGCTCCCGGATCCCTGTATGTTCCCGCGCAGAGCGTGGACGTCAAGCGGCTGGAGGAGGCCCGGGCCCGCGGCGCGTACGCTGCGCTGGTCCCCCCGTCGATGAAGCACGAGGACGGCCCCGCGCAGATGCCACTGCTGCGCGCGCGCCTGACGTCCCGGCAGCTGGGCGACATCGCCAGCGACATCGCGGGCACCCCGTCCAACGCACTCGCCATTTTCGTAGTTGGCTCGGATGACCCGAAACGCAGTGAACGGTACGCGTCATGCGTAGCGGATTTCCTGCACATGCTGGGCAATCCTGTCGGCGTCGTGAAATCATCCGGCTCGACGTCGCTGGAGCGCGAGCTCGACCTGACCTACCCGCTGTCGATACTCGACGTGCAGCAGACGCTGTCGGTCTGCGCGGAGGACGGCGCGGCGGCGATGGTGTTCGCGCTCAACGACCGTACACTCAAATCCGATGCGCTGACCAGCGTGAACGTCGACGTCATCGGCCTGGACTCGGCACGAGACCTGCGCCAGCCGACGCCGAGCGGCACCGGCGAGGATTCGCGTGCTGGCGAAGGCGGCGAAGCGGCATCTCCGTCCGGGCAGTGGGCGAGCGGGGAGGAGCCCGCCGGGTCGGCTGGCGACGCCCGGGACGACTTCGCACAGGCGCGGCAGCTGGGGGCGGGCTTCGGCTTCGAAGTCGACGAGCAGACCCACGTCGCCCGTGCCGACGCGCAATCCGACCTGCTCGCGGCGCAGGCCCCGTTCGCCTCGGACCGCGACAGTATCCGTGAATTGTCGCTCGCCATTGCCATGGTTATGGCGGCGGGGATTCGCAGAAACAACATTCGCAGTGCGCTGCGCGTATCTCACGAATTGGCTCATGGAGAGGAAAACAAGGCATGAACGCAGAGGCAACGATGATGCCTATGACCGTTCGGCAGGTGGCCGAGGCGGTCCAAGGCAGGCTGATCGTCCCGCAGACGGGCGACGGCGTCGAAGACGGAGCCGATGCACTGGCCACGTCGGCGGTCAGCGATTCGCGCCAGGTCCGTGAGGGCTCCGTGTTCGTGGCGATCGCCGGCGAGCGTGTGGACGGTCATGATTTCGTCGCTCGCGCCGGTGAATCCGGCGCGGTCGTGGCGCTCGTACAACATGAAGTGGACGCGCCGGTGGCGCAGATAGTCGTTCCCGATACGGTCGACGCGCTGGGCCTGCTCGCGAAGGCGAACATCGCCGCGCGGCGTGCGGTCGGAACGCCGTTCACCCTGATCGGCATCACCGGCTCGGTGGGCAAGACCACCACCAAGGACCTCATGGCCGCCCTGCTGTCCACGCTCGGCCCCACCGTGGCGCCCGTCGGCTCGTTCAACAACGAGATCGGCCTTCCTCTGACCGCGTTGAAGGTCGGCCGGGACACGCGCTTCTTCGTCGCAGAGATGGGAGCGAGCCATGTCGGAGAGATTACGCGCCTGACCACGATCGCCCCTCCGGACATCGCCGTCGTGCTCAAGGTCGGATGCGCCCATCTCGGCGAATTCGGCTCCGTCGAGCGCATCGCGCAGGCGAAAAGCGAGATCGTCCAGGGGCTGGTTCCCGATGGGCTGGCGGTGCTCAACGTCGACGACGCCCATGTGGCGGCGATGGCCCCCCTGGCGCCGCAAGGACACGTATTCTGGTTCGGCATGGCCGGCGACGACGCCGAAGCCAGCGCCGGCAACGCCGCATCCGGGAAGTCGGACGCACTGTTCGCCAGCGACGTGCGGACCGACGACGGCGACCGCCCCTCGTTCACCTTGGAACGGGCCGATGGCGGAACCGCCCATGTGCAACTGGCGATTCGCGGCACGCACAACGTGATGAACGCCCTCGCCGCGGCGAGCGTCGCCCACCTGCTGGGCGTGCCGCTGCAGTCGATCGCCGAGACGCTGTCGCGTCAGTCCCGCATCAGCCCGCACCGCATGGCGGTGTCCACGGTCCGGCGTGGCGGGATGTCTTTCACACTGATCGATGATTCATTCAACGCCAACCCCGACTCCATGCGAGCCGGTCTCGACGGGCTCGCATGGTGGCGTTCCGATGCAGACCCGTACCGTATCGCGGTGCTGGGAGCGATGCTGGAGCTGGGCGGTGACGAGTCCGCGCTGCATGAGGGCATCGGCGAGTACGCGGCCGGCCTGCCCATCGACGCCGTCATCGCGGTGGGCAACGATGACGAGCATTTCGACGCGCTGGCTTCCGCCCTTGCGAAAGGCGCGCGGAAGCGGCGTGACGACAGTGACGGCAACACGCCGGAGGTGCATTGGGTTCACGACATCGATCAGGCCGACACCTTGGTCCGAGCTCTTGCCGGAGACCATGACGACACGGTTGTGCTGCTGAAGGGGTCGCACGCCTCGGGCCTGAGCGCCCTGGCGCAACGATGGACGACAGCGGACGGACAGCCGTCCGACCACGAATAGGAAGCGAGGAATCTGAGTTGATCGCGTTAATCATTGGCATTCTGGTCTCGCTTCTGGTGACCATCGCGGGCACGCCGATGCTGATCCATCTGGTGCATCGGCTGCACTACGGGCAGTACATCCGTCAGGACGGGCCGAAGTCGCATCTGGTCAAGCGCGGCACCCCGACCATGGGCGGCGTAGCAATCGTGCTGGCGATCGTGCTCGGATGGGGGGCGTCGGCACTGTACCGTTACGTCCGCTCGGGAGCGGTTCCCTCCCTGTCCGCGATGCTTGTGCTGTTCGCGATGCTGTCGATGGGCCTGCTCGGCTTCATCGACGACTTCGCCAAGGTGCGCAAAAAACAGAATCTGGGCCTGTCGGTGCATGCCAAGTTCATCGGCCAGTTCATCTTCGCCACGATCTACGCGGTTCTCGCGCTGATCATCCCCACCAAATCGGGGTTCCCCAGCGCTCAGGCAGGCATGAGCTTCATTGAGAAGCCGTTCTTCGACTTCCGGTTCGCCGGCGGCGTGGTCGCCGCGATCATATTCGTCATCTGGGTGAATTTCCTCATGACCGCGTGGACGAACGCGGTCAACCTGACCGACGGCCTTGACGGCCTGGCATCCGGTTCGTCGATGATCGCGTTCGCCGGATACGCCATCATCGCGTTCTGGGAAAGCTACCATATCAAGGGCGGCACGCACGAAGGGTTCTCGTATGCGGTGTCCGATCCGCTCGACCTGACCATCATCGCCTGCTGCGCGGCCGTCGCCTGCTTCGGATTCCTGTGGTACAACTCGAACCCGGCGACGATCTTCATGGGCGACACCGGTTCGCTGGCGCTCGGCGGCCTGTTCGCCGCGCTGTCCATCGCCACACACACCGAATTCCTCGCCATCATCATCGGCGGCCTGTACGTAATCGAGGTGATGAGCGACATCATCCAGGTCACCTCGTTCAAGCTCACGCACAAGCGCGTGTTCAAGATGGCGCCGATCCACCATCATTTCGAGCTTCTCGGGTGGAGCGAATCAAAGGTCGTCGTGCGCTTCTGGATGATCGAGTTCCTGTTCATGATCGTGGGCCTGATGATGTTCTACGTCGATTGGGTGTCCCGATCCGGGTTGCTGTTTGTCTGAACGGTACCGTGACGGCTCCGCGCCGCACAGCGTGGCGTGACCGCCGCGGTATAGGCAGGTTCGCATGAGAGCGTCCGCCGGTTCGGCGGTGCAATGACAAGGGAGACGATATGGATCTCAGTGACAAGACCGTTCTGGTGGCCGGTCTGGGTATATCCGGCCGCAGCATGATGGAAGTGTTGCGTTCCCGCGCAGCGCGGGTAATCGGCGTGGACGAGCATAAGCCGGAGGCCGACCTGCATTCGTTCGACGACATCGACTGGGATTCGGCCGACATCGTCATGACGTCGCCGGTGTTCAACCCGCGCACGCCGTTCATCCTCGAAGCCCAACGCCGAGGCATCCCCGTGTACAGCGAGGTCGAGCTCGCGTGGCGGCTGCGCGTGGACAGCGCCCGCACCGGCCGCCCCGCCCCGTGGGTGGGCATCACCGGCACGAACGGCAAGACGTCCACGACCGAGATGACCTCGGCCATGCTGTGCGCCGATGGCCTCGTTGCACCGGCGGTCGGCAACATCGGCAAGGCGGTGTCCCACGCCGCGGTCGATCCGGACAACGACGCGCTGTGCGTGGAGCTCAGCTCGTTCCAGCTGCATTTCACCGATTCGCTGGCGCTGGATTGCGCGGCGATCACGAACATCGCCGACGACCATCTCGACTGGCATGGCGGCATCGAAGCGTACGCCGCCGACAAGTCGAAGGTGTTTCGCAACGTCAGGCGCGCCCTGGTGTTCAACGCCGACGACCGGCGCGTCAGCGCGCTCGCCTCGGCGGCGCATACCGCCGAGGGATGCCGGCGCATCGGATTCACGCTCGGCGTTCCCCATCCCGGCCAGATCGGCGTGGACGACGGCTGGATCGTCGACCGCAGCGGCGTGGCCGGCGGCGCATTCGGCGATGAGACCCGCCTGGCGCCGGTCCAGGAGTTCCCCCACCTGTGTGAGCCGGACGGCACCGTGTACCCGCACCTGCTCGCCGACGCGATGACCGCGCTGGCGTTGGCGCTGGGAATGGGCGTGGACCTCGATAAGGCGTTGGCCGCGCTGAAGGCGTTCGCCCCCGGCGGCCATCGCATCCAGACCGTGGCGACGGCGGCGACGGGCGACGGCGGCTCGATACGCTTCATCGACGATTCGAAGGCGACGAACGCCCACGCGGCGCGGGCGTCGCTGAGCAGCTTCGCCCCCAAGAGCGTGGTGTGGATCGCCGGAGGACTCGCCAAGGGAAGCCGTTTCGAACAGCTCGTGGCGGATCAGGCGCATACGATTAAGGCGGCCGTCATCATCGGCAAGGACCAGAAGCCGATGCTTGAGGCGTTCGCCGCCAGCGCACCCGGCATTCCTCTTACCGTGATCGAGCCCGAGCCCTCGGACACGGTGATGGCGCGCGCGGTCGATGCCGCAGGCGCATACGCCGGCACAGGTGACGTGGTGCTGATGGCACCCGCCTGCGCCTCCATGGACCAGTTCGTCTCCTACGCGGACCGCGGCACCCAGTTCGCGCGGGAGTCCTCACGATGGGTGACGCAGCATGGCAAGTGACGATCCGCGGCGACGCGCCCGCTCCGTAAGATCCGGCCAGCCTTCGCGGTCGGATGCTGGTTCCGCGGGCGCGGGCACTGGCACGGGCAGACGCACGGGGCAGGATTCGTCCGCCTCCCGACTGGCCGAAGCTCGGCGGGTCGAAGAGCGTGACGCCCAACGGCTCGGCAGGTTCACCGGACTGCGCAGCCTGCTCAACCCGCTGTGGTGCTATCACGGCTTCCGGGCCGCCGTTGTGGTGCTCACCGGCTTCGGCGTGATCATGGTGTTCTCCAGTTCCACCGTGTCGATGGTCTCCGCCGGCCGATCGCCGTTCTCGCAGGCCATCAGCCAGGGCATGTACTGCGTGATGGGTCTGGTCGTGGGCGTGGTTTTCATGTGCCTTCCGGCTCGTATGTACAGGCGTTTCAGCTTCGCCGTGGTGTTATTCGCGATGCTGCTGCAGCTGCTGACGTTCACGCCGCTCGGCGTCGAGGTCAACGGCAATGCCGGCTGGATCGGCAAGCGCGGCGTGTTCACGATGCAGCCGGCCGAGGTGATGAAGCTCGCCTTGTGCATATGGCTTCCGGCGGCCCTGCACTGGGCGAAGAAACACAGCGGTAAGATCGGCAAGTTGCGGGCATACGCCCCCCTGACGGTTCTGTATCTCCTGTGCCTGGGATTCGTGATGCTGGGCAAGGATCTGGGCACGGCCATGATCGTCCTGTTCATCGGATTCGTCGCGTTTCTTCTGGGAGGATATCCAGGCAAGGTCCTTGCGGCCTTTGCCGCCCTGGGCATCATCGGCATCGTGGGATTGATCGCATACAGTCCGAACAGGCTGAACCGCGTTCTGGCCGCGTACCAGGAGTGCAGCGGCACCGATGCCCAAAAGGTCTGCTACCAGTCGATACACGCGAAATACGCCTTGGCCGAAGGCGGTCTGTTCGGGGTAGGCTTGGGCAACTCCCGCGAGAAATGGAACTATCTGCCGGAGGCGCACAATGATTTTATCTTCGCCATCATCGGCGAGGAGACCGGTTTCATCGGAGCGGCCATCGTCATCATACTGTTCGTGGTGCTGGGAGGATGCATGATCAGCGTGGCCCTGCAGACCGCGGACCGTTACGCGTCGGTCAGCCTGCTGTGCATCACCGTATGGCTTGTCGGGCAGGCGCTGATCAACATCGGCGTCGTGGTCGGGGTTTTCCCCGTCATGGGCGTGCCGATGCCGTTCGTCTCGGCGGGCGGGTCGTCCCTGATCATGTGTCTGGCGGCGGCCGGCGTGGCCGCCTCGCTCATGCGCGCCCAGCCTCAGATCAAGGCCGATTCGTCCCGCGCCTGACCGGAGGCGGGGCTGTCGGCGAAGCCAGCTGGGGTGGCCATAAGGCCCTTCCAACAGGGCGAAATATGTCAAAGTCGGCTTGACGAAGCCGCGTTTTTTCATCACTCACGCTAAGCTCGGAGATTATGAGTTCATCACCTGTGCATATCGTTCTGGCAGGCGGCGGCACCGCCGGTCATGTCAACCCGTTGCTGGCCGTGGCGGATGCGATTCGCCGTATCCGGCCCGAGGCTTCCATCAGCATCATCGGCACGGCCGTAGGACTGGAGCACGACCTTGTTCCCCGCGCCGGCTATGAGCTGGACACCATCGAAAAGGTCCCGTTCCCGCGGCGCCCCAACAAGGCCGCGCTCCAGTTTCCGGCCAAGTGGATGCGCGAGACCCGCAAGGTCCGCGATATCCTGCGTTCGCGTCACGCGGACGTTGTGGTCGGATTCGGCGGCTATGCCTCGGCTCCGGTGTATTCCGCGGCGCACAGGATGGGCATACCCGTCGTTATCCATGAGCAGAACGCCCGAGCCGGCATGGCCAACAAGCTCGGCGCGCGTTACGCTGCGTTCATCGGTACGGCGTACGAGAACACCGGCCTCAAGCCGGGATCCGGGTGCCGTATGGAGCGCGTCGGGCTGCCGTTGCGGCCGGCGATCAGCACGCTCGCGGCGCAGTTCGCGTCCGATCGCGCGTCCGTGCGCCAGTCGGGGGCCGAGGCGATGGGCATCGACCCGGCGCGTCCCATGGTGCTGGTCACCGGAGGGTCGCTGGGCGCGGTCAGCCTGAACAGGGCGGTGGCATCCAGTGCCGCGGTGCTGCTCGAACACGCGCAGGTCGTCCATCTGACCGGCAAGGGCAAGATCGACGAAGTGCGCTCGTTGGTGGGAGAGCGCGCCGATGCCGGGGTCTTCACCGGTGTGGGCCCTGATTCATACGGCAAGGGCGACTATCATGCGGCCGAATATCTGGAACGCATCGATCTGGCGTTCGCATGCGCCGACCTGGTGATTTGCCGGTCCGGGGCGGGATCGGTGTCCGAGCTCGCCGCCCTGGGCCTGCCTGCGGTGTATGTCCCGTTGCCGATCGGCAACGGGGAGCAGCGGTTCAACGCGCTTCCCGTGGTCAAGGCCGGCGGCGGGCTGATGGTGGCCGACAAGGATTTCACCGCGCAGTGGGTGCAGTCCCATGTGCCGTCGCTGCTCGCCGAACCGGACCGGCTGCGCGAGCTGGGCGACAAGGCATGGGAGTACGGCATTCGCGACGCCGCCGACACCATGGCCCGTCGCGTGCTTGAACTGGCGTAATGCGGCGCTCTGATTGGCGTCGGGTATGACCATAATGGTGACCAGCATGAATCATCAAGGAGAATCTGCAGTGTCTGAAGCGCAAACCAATGCCACCCCTATCGTCCTCGACCCGATGAGGGTCGCGTTCGCGCCCGACGCGACGGTGTTGCAACTGGGAAGGACCCATTTCATCGGCATCGGTGGCGCCGGTATGAGCGTGCTCGCCGAAATGCTCCATGAGCGTGGCGTCGACGTCGACGGTTCCGACCGTGAGGAAGGCTCGAAGACCGAACGGCTGCGATCCCTCGGCATCACCGTCGAAATCGGCCAGCAGGCCGACAACGTGCGTGGCGCCGACACCGTGGTGTACTCCAGCGCCATAAAGCCCGACAACCCCGAAATCGTCGCGGCGCACGAGCGGGGCATCCGCATCGTGCATCGCAGCGACATCCTGGCGTTGCTGATGAACGGCCGCCGGGCGGTCACCGTCGCCGGAGCGCATGGCAAGACCACGACAAGTTCGCTGCTATCCCACATCCTCGTCCATGCCGGAACCGGGAAGCTGGCCGATCCCAGTTACGCCATCGGCGGCACCATCCAGGCACCCGGGGGAGCGGTACTGGACGGCGGGCATGCCGGACGCGGCGACGTATTGGTCGCGGAGGCGGACGAATCCGACGGCAGCTTCTGCAAGTACCGTCCCTCGATCGCGGTGATCACGAACGCGCTCGCAGACCATCTCGACCATTATGGCGACGAGGCGCATTACTGCGCCGCGTTCGTCGACCATGCGGGGCATGCAAGCGGACATGTCGTCATGACGGGCGATGACGAGGGTGCCGTGGCCGTGCTGCGCGACCTCGACCCGTCCGTGGCCCGTCGAACGATCGTGTACGCCACCAAGGATGCCGACCAGATCGGGGACCTGCGTGGCGCCACGCTGGTGCGCATCGATGCCGAGCATGAGAGCGCCGACAGCGGCCGGGAGACCTTCACCGTCCATGTGCCGGCGTCGCTCGCGTCGGTCTGCGGCTGTGGCGACGCCGATCTGGCGTTGCCGGTCAGCCTTGCCGTCCCCGGCATGCACAACGCGCGCAACGCGACCGCGGCCATCCTGGCCGCGATGCTGTTGGGCGTGACCCCCGAGGCCGCAGCCCAGGCCGCCTCGACGTTCCTCGGAGCCTCGCGCCGGTTCCAGGTGCGCGGCGAGGAGAACGGCGTGACGGTGGTCGACGATTACGCGCATCATCCCACGGAGATCAGCGCACTGCTCGACGCCGCCCGGCGCCGGTACCCGCGTTCCGTCATCCGGGTGCTGTTCCAGCCGCACCTGTTCTCGCGCACGCGTACGTTCGCCCACGAGTTCGCCGAGGCGCTGTCCAAGGCCGATGACATCATCGTCACCGGCATCTTCCCCGCACGCGAACTGCAGCGGGACTTCCCGGACGTTTCCGCCATGACCATCGTCGATGCCGCGCAGGACGTGCCGCACGCTTCGGCGCAGGGCGACGGGACGTGGATCAGCGCGGTCGACGACATGCAGGTGGCGGCTCAGATGCTGGCGATGCGCTGCCGTCCCACGGACGTGGTGTTCACCGTCGGCGCGGGGGACATTACCGCCATGGGCGCGGTGATCCTGCACGCACTGGGGGCCCGGCACAATCTCGGTGACCGCTGATGGCACGGCGGGTCGTTTCCTCACATGGCGATGCCGGTCGTGAGGCCGGGCAAGGGTCCGGCTCGCGCAAGCCGCGCACGACGGCAGACAGGGCCTCATCGTCGGGTGCCGAAGCCAATCGCGTCGCCGTGACACGGGAACGCCAGACCAGGAAAAAGCCTCGCACCGCGTCGAATGACGTGTCCCGGAAGGCCGCATCCGGAGAGGCGTCGCCGGGGAGAACCACGGTCGGGAAGGCGACGGGCCGGCAGATGACGTCCGGCAGGAAGTCGGAAAAGGCCTTAGGAAAGGAGACTTCCCGACAGGTAAAGGGCGGGAAAACAGTCTCCCGAAAATCGAGGTTCGGAAAGACGGCGTCCCGGAGCGTTTCGTCGTCCTCGTCCCGGTCGGTATCACGCGCCGAAGGTTTCGTCGACGCGCGTCGCCTGCACAGCGAGGATGTGGTCAAGAAGACGCTCGATGAGAACGTCGGCGTGCTCGGCGTGGCGACCCGTCCCAAAGTGCTGGATTTCGACGCGCGCCTGAAGGAGCGGAAGAAGGCGGGCACCCGGGTCGCCGCCATCCGCGTGCTGATTGTGATATTGGCCGCGGCGCTGGTGTCCGCGCTGATCTGGCTTCTGTTGTTCTCATCCGTGTTCCGTTTGGAAACCTCGCAGATCAGCGTCAGCGGCGGCAACGAATGGGTGAGCGAGAAGGATGTGCTGGATATCGCGAACCAGCAATCCGGCAAATCGCTGTTCCTGGTCTCCGCAGACAAGGTCAGCTCGCAGCTGAAGAACATCCCCGGCGTAACCCAGGCGAACGTCGTCAAACGGTATCCGCGCTCGCTGGAGATTGACATCAAGGCGCAGCAGCCCGCCGCCATGCTCAAGGAACCAGATGGAACCCTGGTGGCGGTCGACCGCAAGGCCCGCGTGCTCAACGCGGTGGGCAAGGCGTCCATGAAAGGTATTCCGGTCATCGAGGTGAGCTCGGTGGACAACGGTCTGAACAGCCGCGCCGTCAAGGAGGCACTGACCATCCTCGGCGGTCTGCCCGACACGATGCGCACCGTCATCACCAAGGTGAGCGCGAAAACGCAGGATTCCATCACCACCGAGCTGAGTTCCGGCAAATATGTCGTCGTCTGGGGTGATTCGTCCGAGCTGAAACTCAAGTCGGCGATCGTCGACAAGCTGCTCAGCGACCCGTCGCTGATAGGAGACAAGCATCAGATCGACGTGTCGGCCCCGAGCCGACCCATCATCAAATAGCGCGCGTTTCGCCGTGGGCAGGACGCGAAACGTGGGTGAAAATACGAAAAGGGCCGCATGATCGTTGGAATCATGCGGCCCTTGGAGTGGAGCCGAGGGGGAAGCAGTCGAACTCGACGCCTCCCCCTTTAACAAAAGGGGATTCGTCGGTCCAATACTCGTCCAGCGAGAACCAGTCACGCCATGTAATTTCCTGCTTGTCGTCCTCGGAGAACCACATGCTCACGACGAGCTTGTCATCGTACAGATAGACCTTGTCCACGAAATACTCGAAGACCTGGTCTCGAATCTCCGGGTCGTTCACGTCGGCGTGCAGGAACTTGTCGAAGTACGCCTGAATGCTGTGCCTGTCCTCGCACAGCGACACGCGGACGTTTTCCGTCCCTATGGCATCGTTCAGGGCGCTCTTCTGCTCTTCGAGCTGTGCGAGACGTTGTGTCACCGTATCGCTGACCACGCCCCTCTCGATGACCTTCACGAGGTTCGCGAGGCTTTTCTCCACTTCCCTGCGCTTCGCCTCCAGCGCTTCGAGGTACGCGGTGTCGTTGTGGCTCTTCTCGTAATACTCCGCCGCATCCAGGGCGAGCGCCGTCACGTTCTCCTCGTCGTCGACGATGTTGTGCAGGGCGAACAGCACCATGTCCTCCAAGTCCCGCTTGCGGGCCTTGTGCAGGTGGCACTCTTTCCTGCGCTGGGCGGAGCAATAGTAGTAGTAATACGTCCGCCCGGTCTTGCTCGTACCGGACACGCCCTGCATGGTGCTCCCGCACTCACCGCAATAGAGCTTGCCCGTGAGCCAATAGCGCGGAGCGTCGGCGTCGCCCATGCCGTGCGCCCGCTGGGAACCCTTGCGCTTGTTCTCGGCGAACCGCCTTTGCGCCCTGTCGAAGGTCGCCTCGTCGACAAGGACGGGCATTCCGCCGGCGACCGTGATGTCGCCGTGGTGGTACTCGCCGATGTAGGCGCGGTTCTTGAGCATCTTGTTCAGCATGTTCACGCTGAACTTCGCGTTCCTCGGCGTGCGCAGGCCCTGCGCGTTCATCTTATCGGCAATGGCCTTCAGCGGCTTGCCCGACGCGTATTCCTTAAACGCCCACTGCACGAACGGCGCCGTGTTCGGGTCCGGGACGTACTTCTTCGTGGACCTGTCCACGTCGTAGCCGAACAGCTTGTGGCCGTTGTACAGGGCGTGCTGCGCGTTGTAGTCCATGCCGCGCTGGATGTTCTGCGACAACTGGCGGCTGTAATACTCCGCCATGGCCTCCATCAGCCCCTCGATGAGGACGCCTTCGGGTCCCTCCGTCGGGATGTGCTCGGCGAGCAGGTGAATCTCGCATCCCGCGTCGCGGATTTTCTTCTTCGCCATCGCCAGCACGTACTTGTCGCGTCCCAGACGGTCGGTCTTCCACATGATGAGGGTATGGGGACGGATTTTTGCGACTTCCGACAGCATCTGCTGGAACCCCGGTCGTGCGTCCGTGGTGCCGGATATTGCCGCGTCCTCATACTCCTGCACGATTTTGAAGCCGTGCGCATCCGCCCATTCGTGGGCAAGCTCGCGCTGCTGGTCGATGCTCGCGTCGTTCTGCGAGTGGGACGAGAAGCGATAGTACGCTATCGCGAGGTTGTTGTCGTTCGGCGCAAATTTCTTCTTACGTGCCATAGGTTTACCACCCCCTGTAATTTCTGCTTATAGATTTTCATGGTTCACTCCTCCCATATTAATGAATTGCGTAAATACGCATTTAATTATAAAGCCCGCCGCTCTCATGAAACGACGGGCTAATCAGCTGCTAATAACCGATGACTTCAGATTCCACCGTTGAAATCACATCTGCGGAAATCTTGCTCACATCGAGTCGGTACACCACATTCATACGCGGATTGTACACACCAAGGTATTTCACGTGCTTGTATTCGGGATGAACAGAATGAAGCCCCATACGCCAATACATGAGCAACTGAAGGGTGTACTTGTTTTGAAGTTTCTGCTTTGACACCTTGAAATCCCAAAGCGTGTCATTCGTCAGAAAATCGCCGTCACCAGTAGCGACGTAGCCGGTGTATCCGCCTTCAAAAGTCAGACCGTCCAGCACTTTCGGACCGTACTGCTCGAAGAATCGCAACGAACGCTCGACCATAGTGCGGATGTTTTCAATCGTGTCGCCATCAGGCTCAATGTCTTCCACGGGGCGGTACGCCATGACACCAGCTCTGTATGCAGAATCAAATCCAGATAGCTTTACGGCGGCTAAAATGGAATTGTCATCCAACCCACTCACATTCGACAGCAGCTGCTCGAACAATCCCAGCTGTCGAACAACATGAGCGCCCATCTGGGAAATCTTAAACGCCTCTTCGGCCGAAGTCCCGGACATGAAACGCGTGAGATAGTCCACGGCGATGCCAACCAAGCCCGGAGATACGTTTTCCTCTGGATGCAGGTCATCAATGCCGCCCCCGTCTAACGATATCTGCTCGAACTCCTTCGGTTTGATATAGCCGCCTCTCGGCTGCTTTATCTTGCTGATACGCTGCGTCACAGAGCACATCCAGCCATTTGCGGCAATGTCCTGCGGCGTCAGTTCGCCATTCTTGAGCTTTTCCATTACGTCTTCTCTTGTCAACATAGTTCCTACTCCTCTCAAATCAATTTTCCAGATGCTCCTGCACCCACTCGTGGATGATTGCGGCAATCGTGGTCTCGCGCTCTGCGGCCATCATCTTGAGCGCCTTCTTGTCGCTCACGGTGAGCGATAGCGAGAGCGTCGTGCGCTTCTCGTCCGCCGTCGTGTCGGCGACGACGGCCTCCTCTATCTTCTTCTGCTCGGCCTCACGGTCGGCAGCGTATTTCTCGAACATGTTCGCCATGGCTCGACCTCCTTTAATCATTTACACATTTGTACAAATATACACCATTGAGGCGCATTTGTCCAGATGAACAATGCCTCTGACCTGCGGTTATTCCTTCGGCAACCCTGCGGCCTCGCGCACCGTGTCCACCAGAGCGAGAGTCGCCTTCGCCGCCTTGCCGCGTCGGTCGAACTCGACCACGGACTTGCCGGCGGCTCCCGCCTGGACGAACGCCTCGGACTGGGGCAGCGTGGCCACCGTCTGGTCGCCCGCCAGACCCTCGAACCACTCCATGAAGTCGCGGGACGCCTTGAAGCGGTTCCACCCGTTCATCACGTAGACAATCTTCGCGTGGCTGTTCTTGAACACCGCCTTGCGCATGCGCATCAGCGGCTCGATGTCCCTCGACGTGGTTCTGGTCGGGATGACCACCACGTCCGCCTCCTTCAGCCAGTCCGCCAGCCCCTCCTGCAAGGCTCCCGGCGTGTCCACCACGGCGACCTGTGCGGCGTCCGCCTCATGCGTCTCGTGCAGCGTGCCGCCCTGCGTGTCCAAGTCGTAGAAGCTCACGGGGATGCCGGAGCGCTCGAAGGAGAAGGCAATCTCGTCGGCGACCAGGGACTTGCCAACGCCGCCCTTCTGATTGCATACCAGAATCGTCTTCATATCCTCACCTCGCTATATATTTAATCAATTACGCATTTCCATATTTAATTATATGAGCCGCCAAGTACATGTTCAACTGCCACTTTCGGGGCTTTATCGGGTCTTCATCTGGGCTTTTGCCGGTCTCCAAACGGGCTTCACGTCCTTGCTTCGCTCCGTCCGTTCCGCCGCGTTTTCCGAATCCGGCTCATAAATGAGCGGACGCCGAAAAACCCCGATTCCCGCCCCTTGCGCGTACGCCCGTCAACAGCCCTTTTGAAGGTCTTTTCGTAGCCCGCGAGCGGGTACTTGAGAAAGGGAGCAGCTTGACGCTGCTCCCTTATCTTCTCGGCTACTCGTCGAACTGCGTGTCCTTGTCCGCCGACCTCGGCGTCCTCACGGGCGCACGCTGCTCGGCCTCCTTGACACGGCGCTGCATGCGCTCGCTCTTCAGACGCTTCTCGCGCTCGTCCTCGTTGGACAGCGCCTTCTCCGCTGCCTTGAGGCGTTTCTCGGCATCCCACATGCTCTTGCGGGACTCGTAGACGCGCCTCTCCGCCTCCTCGCGCTGCCTGCGGGCCTCCTCCGCGATTACCTCCTGAATCATCATGCGCAGCATCAAGGCTGTCATGTCGGCCATCATGCGGGACACGGGGTCACGGGCGTTGCACCCCGCCTTGGCGAACACGTGCATGCCGGCCAGAAGCCCCGGACACGGGTGTTGCAGGGTGTCGCGCGCCTCCTTGGAGGCATGGAACTCGCGCCTTGCGGCGTCCACGTCCTCGCGCAGCTTCGCCAGCTGCTCGTCCGGGTGGTTTCGCGCCTCGACAATCTGCTGATAGCGCTCATCCATGAAGGGCTTGCCCTCCTCGCGTGAGCGGTGGATGTGCGCCTTCTGAAGGTCGGACGCCATCTCCGACACGTACGCCCGGTCGAGGTCGTACACGTCGAGAGCGGAATCCGCAGGGGGCTGTGCTGCCGGCTCTGCCGTCTCGGGCACGTCGGGCACGTCGGGAAGGACTTCCGGTGCCGGGGCGTCCTGCTCCTGTGCCGCAAGCTCGCGCTGCTTCGCCTCGAAGTACGCCTCGATGCCCTCGCGGGTCAGGTCGTCGGCGAGGTTGGAGGCACGGCGCCTTCTCTTGCGCCTGCCCTTGCCGTAGGGGTCGCGGGACTTGTAGCTCCAGCCCACGGTCTCCTCGCCGGTCTTCTCGTCGGGCTTGCGGGTCTCGTTCAGCTCGACGCCGCGAACCTTCAGCTCCTCGAGGAACTCCTCCATGTTGCTCGCATGGTCGCGGGCGTCCGCCACGCGGTTGCCCAGAACGCGCTCGAAGGACTCGATGCCGAACTGCGCCTTGCGCTCGGCCCACGTGGTCGGCTCCCTGGCGGGTTCGGGACCCACGACGGTGAACCCCATCTCGCGGCTCAGCCGGTCGTTCTTGCGCTTCACGGTCGCATGGTCGGTGCCGTGCGCGATGGCCGTGCCGGACACCAAGTCATGGTTCGCGATGGTCGCATGGACGTGCACGCAGCCGCCCTCGCCGTCGGTGTGGACCGTGACCCAGCAGGGGGCGTTCGGGGCCACTTCCTTGCACAGGGCATAGCCGTACTCGCACGCCCGCTGGATGTCCTCGGGGCTGTCCTTCGAAAGCTCCTCGGGGGACCACGAGACGCGAAGCTCGTAGCCCTCGTTCAACCTCGTCCCCTGGCTCTGCCGGCGCATGGCGGAGCAGAACCGGATGAAGTCCTCGCGGGTGCCCATGTCGCCCATCTGGGCGGCGATGCGGTTCGTCTTCTCGCGGATATTGCGCGTGCGCTTCTTGCCCTCGCCGAGTTCCGTGTACGACATGCGCCCGCGGACGTTCGGCAGGGGCTGGATGTGCGTCGTCGACATCAGCTTCCACCTCCCCCAGAAAGAATCTTATCGCCGCGCTCGCCGTACCAGTAATCGCACAGCTCCTCTAACTGCTCGGGAACGTCCGGCCACAGCAGGGCCATGGCGCGGAACACGTCCTTGCCGAAATCGGTGCGCAGCCCGTCCACCTCATCGGTCAGCTTCGACAGCTCGCCGCGCACCTCCGCAAGACCCGTCTTGCACTCGCCGAGCACGCCCGGGGAGAGCGAACCCGGATGCGACTTGGCCTCCGCGTTCAGCACACGGGCAATCTGGTTCACGTTGACGCCGATGCTCTTCGCCTCGGATGCCATACGCTCCGCATCGGCGTTCCTCGTCACGACGTACGTCGGCTCAACATCCCCGCCCTGTACCTTCTCCACGCAACTGCGGAGAAATGCGGAGCGGGTCATCTTTTTCTCGGAGCAAATCGCGTCCAGCGCGGCAAGCTCCTCGTCCGAAAACCGAACCTGGACCGTGCGCTCCTTGTTCGGCTTCTTAGCCGCCTGACGGCGCACGCGGCTGCTCCTCATGTCTGAACTCACACCCACGTAAATACACCTCCTTTTTTAATGCAACGTGCGCGTTGATTTTCTACGACAGAATCGACGCTAAAAAAGGAGCGAGCATGGGACTTGTCCCTACAAAACTTCGGATTTTTCAACTGCGTCGAAAATTCCTCCGTTTTGTCGTTACACGTCCCGCTCGCGAGGGGGCAGTTTTCACTGCCCCCTTCGAACCCCCAGATGCGCCCCATTCCCAACCAGCTTCCGCCGACGACTCGGCGAAGCATCCCATTCGGAACGGGGCACCCCGGACACCCCTTGCGGGGTGCCGGACAGGAGGCACGACTGCCTCGCTACATGCCCTCGCCATAGCCCGCCACGGGCATAGGCTCGCGTCCGTCCGGGGCGGACGCGCTACCGGAATCGGACGCGGCGGGCGCGCCGTTTCGGGTAGGGACGGCACCCTGCGAAGGCGCCTTCTTGGTCAACATCTTGTGCAGATAGCGCCCCGCCTTGCGCATGTCGGCGACGCTCATGTCGCCCAGCTCGGGGCAGCTCTCGTACATCGCCTTGCCGATGTGCTTGAAGCACTCGTCACGGCGCTGCTGCATCTCCTCAATCGCCTTGTCGATGTCGGAAATCTTCTTCTTAGTGCTCATGATTTATTCCTCCTAATCGTTAAATCGTCTATGTCATAACCGCCGTAATCAGCGCAACACACAAAGCTGAAACGCGCTGATGACGAAGGGCGAGACGAGCATCACCAAAGCGACGGTAATCAATGCCTTCGCGACCCTGAGTCCGAGGACATCGGCCTCCGACTTGTCGGACATCGAGCGCTTGGGAATCAGCTTCTTCATCGCCTCAAGGTGCTTTGAATACAGCTCACGTTCTTCCGCCGTGAGCGTTCCATCACTCGCATGGGTGCGAAGCAACGCGACCTCGTCGGGCGTCAAGATGTTCGCGTCCTTGTCGTTCTTAGGTGCCTTGTTGATACCTAAACCATTCATTCCTTTGCCCTCCTTAACTCAGCCATTGCCGAGGTCTTCGATTGTCTGACGACCGCCGTTGACGATGTCTTCGATGGTCGGCTTAACGCCACCGTTCCAGTCATACGGTACGTACGGACCGGGGTCGTACGACGGGTCTTCCTTCTGCGCCAAATAAACCTGGAAGTTCCAAATCGCCTCATCGCTAAAGATATGTCGATGCACCTCGGTCATATCGGACGTGCCCCGAAGACCGCTCACCACCTCGTCGAAGAAGCATTCGTCGGAAACCCCTCCCACCAATTCGAGACACGCGACTGAAGAGCGTGCGTTTTGCAAAAAGCTCCCCAAGTCCCAAGCTCCGGTGATGGCGACAAGCGGCACGCCAGCCTGCGATTTCGTCATGTCCAAATAGTTGGACCACACCTCGTTCGTGTCGGGCAGCTCACCCGTCAGTCTGTAGTTGATTTCGTACATCGTGTACTGAACCAGGAAAGGCGATTCCGACAGCTTGCATCCCGTCATGACGTACATCCCAATCAGGACCACGAGCGCCAGCGACATGATGCCGCGCAGAATCGCGCTCTTCTTCAACTGCCTCTCCGATGACTCCCCCGTGAACTTCGCATCGGAGGCGTTAGCGTCCGCCTCGGCAAGCGCAAGGGTCTGCTGGTAATCCTGATAAAGCAATCGCTCGTTCTCATCGAGGCCGTCGTGGCGTGCCTTCAGACGCCACTCCGCAACCTTCTCGCTTTCCCATTTGAAACCCTTCTTAGGCGGTACAGCACCCGAGGGCGGCGACGAAACAGCGGAAAGCTGCTCCGTCACATAGTCGTCGTACGCCCGCTGCTCTTCGGGCGTGAGCATTCCGCCGTGCTTTGCCCTCAGGCGAAGTCGAGCTAGCTCGTCAGGCGTCAAATTGCTCATGATTTACTCCTCCTCAATCGTTAAATCGTTTATGTCATAACCGCCGTCGAAGAAGGCGGTCGAGATACGCACGTATCCGCGATAGCTGTCGTTCAGCTCCGGCATGCACAGACGGCTGTCACTAGACCCGCGATAGGTCTTGTTCATCCATTCCGTCACGTCGTATTCGAGAATCAGCGGCTCGGGGAAATCCATACGCCCGTCCACACGGACGCGTTCCTGCAACTGCCAGCCCCATTCCTCGGCAAGGCCCTCGATTGATTCATAGAAGGCGTTTCGGCCGAGCATGCGACCGGAGGGCTGATTGCGCTGGAACCAATGGCGGTACAGGTCGTACAGGAACTTGCACGGGAGCAGATGCCAAGACGCCGCAGGGAAAATCTCGTCGGCGAACTGGCGCAGGGGGTCGTTCGCCACGCGGAAATCATCCAGAAGCGCCGAGCAGGCATCCGGTTCGGCAAGCTCGTAATAGTCGGTCTCGGCGAGCACGCGGTAGAGCACGTACTCGAGAACGTCCTGACGGTTCAGGTAGTCGTCCTTGATGTACTTGCGCTCGCATCCCTGGAATCGCTTGTCGAACGGAATCACCAGCAGGCGGCGGTACATGGATTCGGACTTGTCGCGGAGCTTCGGCAGCTCGTTGACGCACTGAATCATGAACCCGCGAAACAGTACGTTGCGAGGTGCCTTGAACTTGCGATTCAGCTGGAAGGGGTCGCCCGTGATGACGCTCTTGAGCGCCGCCGCGTCGTCCACGAACGTGCCCGTGTCGTTCTCGTCGGTGATGACGGCGGACACGCGGGTCAGAGGCTCCAACATGAACGGCTCCGAGAAGTTCTTCAGGGGAATGGATGCCCAAGCGCCCGACCCGCATAGGTTGCGCAGCAGGACGCACAGCGTGCCCTTGCCGTTGTTGCCCAGCGTCGAATAGAACCATGCGCTCTTGTTCCAGCTTACGTTCGGGCGGATGACGGCTCCGATGATTTGCCATAGGAGCTTGACGATTTCCGGGTCGTCGGACAGCTCATCCATCCAAGAGACGACGTCCCAATCGGTGCCGTCCTCGTCGTTGTGGATGACGGGATTCGGCGCATGGTCGACGAAATCAATATGGGATTTCGCCAGAAAGACCAGCTCGGGGTCAAAACCCATCAGAATCTTGTGGCCGTAGTCATAGATGCCATTGTTCACGGCAACGAGGTCTTTGTCCGCGCACGCCCTCTTCTTCTCGCAGATGTCGCGAAGGGTGGCAACCGTCTCGGTGACGCCCTTCGTGGTGATTGCCATGTTGTAGCTGCGAATCAGGCGCGTCAGGACCTCTTCGGTCGTGTCATAGCACCCCTTGTTCGGACCGCTCTCCTGATAGACGCCTATGTCGAAGTTGCCGTCGTCGTCAGCCCTGTTGCAGGGTATCCCGATAGCGTGATGCAGCTCGCGCAGGACAATGGCAATCTGCAAGAAATGGAGACCCGACAGGCGCTTGTAGCGCTCAGCGCCCTGCTTCTCGTCAGGATAGGCATCCTTCCGCTTCGCTCCGGGGGCCGCGTTCGGGTCACGCTTGCCCAAGTTGTACGCGTCGATGCATCGGTTCGTCAGCGTCAGAAGCTCGAACTTGATAGTGTCACGAGAGGGCGGATTCTCGGCGTCGATGCCCTGAAGGTAGGACAGGGCGGCGTACGCGAGAAGATTGTCGTACGCGATGCTCTGCTCTTCGCAAACGGCGACCATATCGGCGCAATCCTCGGGCAGGCACAGCCAGCCCTTTTCCTCTTGAATATCAGGCGCATCCGTGCTAAAATCTTTATAAATTGAGTTGGCCGTCCCGGAAGCTGTGCAGGCATCGGGGCGGTTTTCTTTTGCCTCCATGCTCTCACCTCCTTAATTCGTCAGCTCGACGTGCTTCACGTTCTCGTTCTTCCACGCCTCAAGGTCATCCATCTCATAGCGAACCGTGCTACCGACCTTGTAGTAACTCGGACCCTTGCCCTGAGAGCGCCAGACGCGGAGCGTGCCTGCGGTAAAACCGAGGAAATCCGCCGCCTCATACGTCGTCATATAAGAGGGCTTCGACCCTTTCACTTGCTGCTTTGCCTTAGCCATAACCAGCCACCTCCATGTTCAAAATCCTTTTCGCGAAACAAAAAAAGCTCCCGTGGAAACCAAAGAAGGACAGAGGCGCAAAGCCTTGTCTATCTCGGTTTCCACGGGAGCTTCGTGTTCGTTGTTTCGCCCGTGACGCACGGCCTATTCGACCGAGCGCTCGGCTCCTATTCCCGATAGCAACCCCGCATCAAGGACGGGACGGGTGCTGAGCCATTCATCTATACAGCTTTTATTATACGGCGTTAACACTAACTTCGCAACACTTATTATTTCGTTACCCCTGCTCAGAGCCTATTTCCGCTCGTTTATGGGCAGAAATCAATTCAAAAAAGTTCGCTCGCGCCCCCTGAAAAAGTCGGCAGGGGAAGAAGACGTACGCCAAGGATTGCAGGGTCTGTTCCAGTTTTGTTCCAGTTTGTTCCAAAAAAGTTGGAACAAGATTTTCCCGTGTTTACCTGCGGTTTTGCGCGATTCGCTGAATCCTGTTCCAACTCCGTTTTTCGAATTGGAACAGGATTTTTCCGTGTTTACCTGCGGTTTTGCTCATTTGTTCCAATTGTTCCAGTTTTCAACAAGTCTTTATATATATACATACATATAAAGACTCCTTCCTATATTCTTTTCTCTCGCGCTTTAGGTTGAAAATAATTGGAACAAATGGAACATTTACTAGAAATGCCTGGTAGATACGGGAAAAACTTGTTCCAACTCCGATTTTGCGAATTGGAACAACTGGAACAAATCGCACTTTTTCAGGAAAAAACCCTCATAAATGAGCATTAAATCGAATTTCAAAACTGGAACAAAAGTTCTCAGCGTTAATAGACATTAACGAACGGCCGGCAAAATGGAACGAAGCCCATGCCGCACCCCTCCTGTACGTCCACCCGCATCCAACCGCCGCCCGCAGGGCGGCCACCCTTGCATCGAGCGGATGCGAGATGCACATGGGCGCTCGAACGTCCTCAGACCGCTTCAGAGCCGTTTTAAGGCACGAAAAAAGCCCGAGGGGTACACGAGTACCCCAACGGGCTTAAAACGGTCTTAAAACGCAAAATACGGCGTTTCATGGCAATAGAAACGGAAAGGGGGCGCCATCAGGCGTCCCCCAACCTATACACAAGCGCAAACTCGTTCTTGTAAAAGAAGAGTTCGACGCTTCCTCTTCTGGTGGAGCTGCGGGGAATTGAACCCCGGTCCGATGACCGAACCCTCAGTCTTCTACGTGCGTAGTCTGCTGGCC
>OJAI01000571.1_pt1 | contig 25120 bp, 34 predicted proteins | sample 1588891 | NCBI WGS metagenome assembly OJAI01 (sample SAMN03283255) | human gut metagenome | biome: human-associated habitat; material: feces | host: Homo sapiens | place: USA | collected 2013 | reverse complement strand
GATGATATGCGAAAGGATGCCCCGATAGGGGCATCCTTTTTTGTCGCAATAATAGGGAGGAAAGCTTTGTTTCGTAGGGATGTTCCTCTCATTTGGGGATGAGTGGGCGTTTTGCCTGCCCGTTCATATTGGGTGCGCTGCGTTTTGCGACGTACCTGCTCCATGATCCGAAAGGATGTCGTGTTTCACGATACCTTTAAACGGGCAAGGGTGTCACTTTTCGTTACACCCTATACTGCTAGAAAAGGGGGCTGTGTTTTGGAATACCTTCAAAAGAGTCCAGAGGACGCGAAGCCACAGAATGTGATTCTGTGTTCAATGGGGATGGGTTACAACCCCTAACAAATAGGTTTAATTCAATAGTGCTCCAAACATCTGTTGCACTTCATCGGAATTCCTTCCAGATATTGTTCTGCCAGTAGCCGCTTCAATTGCACATAACAGTTTCTTAGCACGGTCAATGATAAAATCTTGAAACTCATTATTTCTTAGCAGATTGTGGTCGATCCAGTGTGTCTCCACATAGCTGTCCAAATCGGACGGTAATACAGAACCTTTCTTTTCAAGCTTTCCAAGATAGGTGGCCGTCAGGTTCTGCCAGGTGCCGCAGGTCTGGCGGTACCCGGCATTCAGCAGGTTCAGCAGGGCAGGGGACTGGTTGACCGGCGGCGGGTCCAGCCCGGCCGCAGCGTAAACGGCATCGTCCGCAGCCAGGGTCTGTGCCCCGGCGGTTTCCAGCAGCCGCTTGATCTCCGCCCGGCTTTTGCCGGTGTACTTGGCCAGGGTGGCAACGGTGTTGCTGCGCACCGCGCGGGTTTCGGCCAGCCGCCATGCCTGCCATATGGCCGTTGGGGTCAGCGGGTCCAGCTCGCCCAGGCTTTTCATGCGCCGGGCAATGTCCTGCAAAATGTCGTCTTCCACCTGCTGCCATAGCTGCACAAAACGGCGGGGCAGGGCTTCCAGCTGGTCAGGGGTCAGCATGGGGCATCACCTCACGGGGCAAAAGTCAGGGCTTCGTCGGCGTTGTTCTCGGCGCTGGTTTCAGCCGCGATCTGGGCGGCTTCCTCCTGGCTGTAGCCCTCAAACTCGGTCAGGTAGCGCTGCATGGGGAACTTGCCCGCCTGCACATACTGCCAGAACAGCTGCTTGCGCTCGCTGGGGTCATTTACAATGCTGTCGTCCCAGTTGTACACGGCGGTGTAACTGCCTGCGGGGGCCAGCTGGTACAGGTCGGCATAGGCGTTCATCGCGTACAGCAGGTCATCCAGCGCCACCTGCAGCGCGTGCTGAATGCTTTTTACGGTGGAATAGCTGCGCTGCTTGCTTGCCATGATCTCGGTGGCGGTCTTGTCCACGTTCTGGGGGTCGCTCAGGGTGCCATAGGCAAGGCCGCACTGGAACTCAATGCGTTTCAAGATTCCGTCCAGCCCGCGCAGATAGGATTCATCCCGCAGGGCGGGCGCAAACACGTTGAACAGTGTGCGGTCCGCCACATTGCCGGTCATGCAGCCGCGGTACAGCCGCCCGCTGCGCTGGTCCATCTGGAACCCCCCGTCCCCGGTGGGGCGCAGGGCCGCAGCGTCCACATCAATGGCAAGCTGGCCGCCCTCGTACTCCCACAGCAGGCGGCCAAACTGTTCGTCTGCATCGTGGATGGTATCCACAGCGGGGGCGTAAACGCTGGCCCCCAGCGGGCTGTGCCGGTCATTGCGGTTGGCAAGGGGAATGCGGAAGTAAGCGAATAGCGGCCGCTCCACCTCAATGCGCACCTCCGGCGCAATGTCGGCCCACTCGGGAACATCGGCCAGCGGGATCTCGTGCCCCAGGCTGGCCGTGCTGGAACTGGCAAACGCTTTGTTTTGGATGGTCTGCACCCCAGCGGCGTATTCGTGCCGCTCCAGGCGGGTGTAGATCGTGTTTTTGCGTTTGAGTTGTTCGGAAAAGATCGCCCCGGTCAGGCGGCCGGTGGTGTCAAAGGTGGTGGGGAAAAAGCAGTCCCCCTGCACCACATCCACCAGCAGCCGGTCACCGGAAACATAGGGTTTGAACACCGCCCCGCCCAGTGCGCAGGCAATCTCGGTGTAGTTAGGCAGCTTGTCCAGAAACGGGGCCAGCTGCTCTGCCAGATAGTCCGCCCGCGAAGAGCCGGACAGGCTGACTTTCAGCTCCATCGTGACCAGCCGGGCGAACTCCCGCGCCACGCTAGCTGCGATATGCAGGCTGTGCAGGTCGTTTTTGGCTGTGCACCAGGGGCCGCCCGTCTCGTACATCTGGGCCCACAAGGCAAGGGCATTTTCCATCTGGCCGGACAGGATAATGTCGTTTGCGCCGGAGGCATCGCCAAACAGCGTGCCGATCTGGGCACGCAGCCAGCGCAAAAGCTTTTGGAACATCTTCACTTCCTCCAATCCGCCCAGCGGTATTCGCGGGCCAGCACGGTATAACAAAAATAGCGGATGTCGTCCATGGCGTGGTCGTTCTCCTTGATGACGGCATCCTGCGGGGCTTTGTCGTCCCAGCAGTAGGTTTTGAACTCCCGCAGGGCATCTGTGCAGCTTTCGTGGATCTGCACCCGCCCGGCTTGCAGCAAGCTGGCCGTGACCCGGATGCCGTCCAGCACATCGTTGGCGGCAGCCCGCACCATGTACCGCCCATGGCGGCGAATGGTTTCAATAAAGGACGCGGCGGAGGGGTCCACCACCACTTCCTGCACATAGTAACCGCGGGTCAGCTCTTCCAGCGCGGCGTAATGTTCTTCATCGGTGCGCTGGTGCTGGACCTCGCGGGAGTTGTAGTAACTTTCCTTGATGCGCACTGCCCGGTTGGCCTGCACGCACCACAGCCCCATGCTGCAAGGGTTGTGGGTGCCGTAGTCGATCGAAACAAAAAAGCGGCCATCCATCCCGGCGGTCGGCCCGCGCAGCAGGTAGGCATCCGAGTTGGCCGCCACAAAGGGGTAAACCAGACCTTCGGCCACCACCCAGCGCCCGCGGATGTACCGCTCATAAAACACGCCGGTGTACTGCGCCCGGTACCGCGCCTTGATCGGCTCGGACAAGCTCAGGTTGTCATCCATCGTAAAGTGCAGGTACAGCAGGTTCTTGGCGCGGGCCTGCAAAATCCAGCTTTTGTAGAACCAGTGCTCCGGCCCCTCCGGGTTGCAGTTGAACCAGAACTTGGAACCGTCCACAGAACAGCGGGCGGTGGCCTGGTTTACAAAGCTTTCCGGCATCAGGGCAACTTCGTCAAACAGCGCACCCGCCAGTGTAATGCCCTGGATCAGGTCCTGGCTGCCCTCGTCCTTGCCGCCGAACAGGTAGTAATAGTTGGTCACGGTCCCGCGGGTAACAATCAACAGATTGTCGCCCCGGCGCTCGGCGGCAGTGTAGCCGCGGGCGGTCAGCATCTGCTTGAGCACCCCCACCACGTTGCGCCGCAGGCTGGCAATGGTCTTGCCGCACAGGGCAAAGTTCTGGCCGTTAAAGCGCGCCATGCCCCACAGCACAAAACTGAGGGAGAGCGAAACGGTTTTGCCGGAGCGGATGGACCCGTCCGCGATCAGCCCGTCCGCCGCCTGCATGGGGGAGGTGCTGCACCACCAGGTCAGTACCTGCTTTTGGCGGCGGCTGAACGGCCGGAACCGGAACGCGGCAGGCTTAACCGGGTTCATCCGTACCATCCTTCCAGACTGCGGGCGCCTGCTGCTGCATTGCAGTCAAAAAGCCGTCATCAGTGGGCGGGGACGGTGCTTCGGCGGGTTTGTCGTTCCAGCCAAAGTTGCAGCGCAGGCTGAACTGCGCGCCATTGGTGCCGTCCCGGTCAAACAGGCGTTCTTCGGCGTATGCTTCGCACTGGGCCTTCGCGCGCGTAATCGTGGTGCAAAATTCCTTTTTGCCCTGGTAGGCATTCAGGTCCCGGCGGCAGGAAAACCCCAGCGCCAGGGCCAGCCCGCTTACCGTCGGTGGTTTGGCATCCACAATAATGGGCAGGCCGTATTTGTCCAGGAACGGCTCGCCGGTATCCGGGTTCATCAGGGGGTGCCCCTTGCAGGCGGTGAAATAGGCATCAATTTTGCCTTGGATCTCTTCCACGCTCTTGTACTTCGGGGGCCGCCCAACCGGGTTGCGTTTGTATGCCATGTTTCACCGCCTTTCTGCAATAAAATACCCCGCCGGGTTGGGGCGGGGTGGAATATTAAAGAACCCCGGCACGCACGGACAAAAGGAAAGAGAGTAAAATATGTGAGCCTTTGCCGGGTGCCGGGGAGTGGGGCCGCACAAGGGCCTTGCACCCTTGCTGTGCCGTTGCTTGGGAACACAGCGCCCCTGCCGAAGGGCCGGCTGTGCGGCATAAAAACGGCCAGACGGGGCATGGCCGTCTGGCTGAAATGGGGAGGATAAAATGATAACACAAAAGCCGTAAGGCGGTCGCCCCGTTCCTTACGGCTTTTGATGATGGTATTATAGCATGTTTATTGGGGGTCTGCGAGGGTCAATTTTCAGCAGCATTCTCTTTAGAATGCTCGTAAATCTTCTGGAAATTCACAACAGGAAGCACGATGGGGCTCATTTCTGGCTGTGCGGTTAAAAGGGAAAGCTGTGCGCGAACATACGGGAATAAAATAGCAGGAGCATTTACCCGCAAAATCGTATCCAGCTGAGGATGATTATCGTCAATTTCGCAATAGCCAGAAATGCTGATATCGGTCTTGAATTCACCCTTCTTTTCTACATTGACATCCAAGGTGACAATGTAATTGTTTTCACCTTGTTTTTCTACATTTACTGCGAAAGAAGTAGGAAGCTCTTGAGAGTCATTTCTGAAGCCGATGCGTTCAAAGGTAATGCTATTAAAGATGAAATGCTTAATAGAAAGAACACTTCGAATATCTTTGTCTTGCGGATTCATTTCATTTATTCTCCTCTTTTGTAGATCAGGCAGCAGAGGGATTACTGGAAGTGAAATCATCGGGGTCCGATACACAAGAAATATCTTGACTCATCCAGTAGGAAGCGGGCTTTGTCTCGCGGGAAAGGCTACTTTTATATAAAGTAGAACTAACTTCCGGGTTCTTCAATTCAAAAGCGATGGATACTTTATAGTCTTTTGCAACGGGAAACAGATCCCCGACCTCTTCAATGGGAACTCCCATCAAGGTAGAAGGTCCCTCCCCAAAACTGTAATGAATACCGAGACGGTTACAAATTTGCATAGCCAACTCAGTTGCAGAAACTTGCGCACTCATGTGGGAACACCTCCTTTGGTGACCAATTCTATATTGCTGATAATACTGTGGTCAATTACACAGTATTGCACTTGCCTTGGACGAAATAGCCACCGCCCACAACGCCCCGGCGTATCAAACGTATATGAAACTAGTTTGATTTCGGGATGCTGGAGCTTAAACGCTTCCATGCAAAAGCAACGTAATTGTGCTCGATCATTAAAATCAATTTGAATTTTTTTCGCACTTTTTATTTCTTGCAAAAATCTTTGAGAAAAGCGATTAAATGCGTAAGCATTTTCGTTTAAGTCAAGATTAAAAAAGGCATTATCTTCATATTGAAGCGTTGCGGATAAAACAGCAGCAGGCTTATGATGCCGGGAAGCTTGATCATTTGCCCACCATTCGGCGTGGACGCGATGAGAGAAAAAATATATACCGTAGCCCAACCACTCGTTCGGTTTCGTACTAGGATTAAAGTGCTGTTCAGCAAGAATATTCTGTGCATATGGTTCTATGGTGCCATGAAAAGCAATTTCATTATAAGCCACTTCATCACATCCTATGCACAGTTTTGTTTGTTTTGGTGCACTTTTGTTTAGATTATTATAACGGAATGTCCCCGAAATGTAAATGGATTGTGATCCCAAAATGCTTGAAAAAGTGCTGAAAATTGCTTAAAACGGCTTAAAAATGCCCCAAAATGCTCAAAACGACTAAAAAAGCAACATTTCGATTGCCTGCTTATGCCTCCTCCTAACCCACCGATATTCCAGGTGCATCTCCACTGCGATCTGTTCAAAGTGCTGGCCAAGCAGGTATCTTCTGCGCAAAATTTCCTGATCACGGGCATCGGTAATTTGATTGATGATTGTGATGATGTCGCGGCGGGTATCTGCACAGATAGCAATCTGGCGTTCCAGCTCTTGCTGCGCCTGAATGATGCGCTCCACGGCACAGGGGATGCCCTGACCGTCCGGGGTGCCGGTAGGCATGGCGGAAAGAAGCGGCGTGACGCGGCAAGCCTGGCTGCGCAGTGTGAGCAGCTCCTGCTCAAGCTCCCGCTCCTGACGCAGGCTTTGCTGGTAGCGCCGGAAAAACTGGACTTTTTCGTTATAGGTCAATCGGCATCACCTCCATGCGTGTGATCCATGTAGATCTTCGGTTCGTCGTCCTCGTCCAGATGGGCGGCGGCTTTCCCGGCGTAGACCCCGGCAGTGTAGGCGGCGGCCAGCAGCGCGGCCAGAACGGCGCTGCCGATAATCGAAAGCAGAATGTCCATCAATCGCGCCACCTTTCGCCGCGGCTGCAGAAATCGCTTGGCGTGTTGCGGCCGTACAGCGGGCACTGCACGGTGGCCCAGTAGCGGCAGCGCCCGCACCGCGGCAGACCCAGCAGCCGCAGGTGCATGGCGCGGGTGATGCGCAGCCCGCACCACATCAGCAGGCAGATCAGCATTCCGCCGGCAAAGAGCACGCAGGGGGCCACAAGAAACACAAGGGCCAGGCATTGGATGATGTAGAAACAGTTGGAATCAAAGACAGGCATCCGCCCCACCTCCCAACAGCCGCAATGCTTTGCGGATGACGGCACATCCATGCCCATACACAAAACAATTATGTTCCAGCCCGCAGCCAAGGCAGGCTTCGGGGCGGCGCTCAATGGCCAGGCGGTGCAGCTGGTGCAATTCGTCCGGCGTCATCCGTTCGGCAGGGATGCACCGGCTGTTTTCCGCATCGAACCGCATGCCGCTTGAAACAGGCATCATAGTTCCACCACCTTGATGAAAATGCCGGGGGTATCGGCCCAGAACTTTTCAACCACCTCACTGCACACGAATGCGTCATCGCGCCAGAAGTGCAGGCGGGTCATTTCGTCTTTCAGGGCTTTTTCCAGGTTGTCGGTATCGGGCTTGGTGGTGCGCCACTCGCCGTCATTGTGGCGGCCGTCGGTGGGGAACAGCCACTTGACCAACAGCCGCACCGGGCCGCTGCAGGGGGTAGACGGTGCATAAGGGGCCAGGTAGGCGTGCAGCTTGGCACGGGTGGCTTTCAGCTCCGGGCTGTCGTGCAACACGGCGCAGGGCTTGCCGCCGCGCATAAAGGCATGCAGCTGCTTGGCATTGTGGGTTGTGGTGGGCGGCTGCATGGGAATAAAAAATTGCATGTATTTTCACCTCGTTCTTTTTCTGTGGCCAACGTGTTGGGGTGGGTTCCCGGAGGGATGGGGGCTGTGTACGCCCCATCCTCTGGGATACCCCAACACACGGACGGATTTTTACTATATATATAAGGCTATTTTCCGTCCGTATTTGGTACGGATAGCGGCTATTTTCCGAAATACGGAAGTTCGGACGGATTTGTGATAGCGGCTATTTTCCGTGAAATATAAGAAATATTATCCGTTGTTTCCGGGCTCTTTCAGCCCCACGCTGGTGCCATCAATCCAAAATCCGCCGTCGGATTTCAGGCGTCGGCGCACGGTATCGGGCTTCAGGTTCAGGTATTCAGCCATGCTGTAAATGGTCACTTTACCATCCATGGTGCAGGCTTCAAAGGCGGTGCGCAGTTCGGCACGCTTGCTTTTGGCGGCAGTATCTTTGTCTCCCCAGCGCTTTGCGGCACCGCGGGAGCCAAGCTGCTTGTAATCGCTTTCTGGCTGCAGGTCCTCCAGTAGGCCGCTGTCCAGCTTGTGTACGGGATAGTCGAACCAGAGGTTGACCGGGTCAAAACGGGCAAACTCGCGCAGAGTGCCCTCAATGCGCCAGGCGGTCATGGCATCGGCGCGCTTGATGGCAGCCGCGGTGTCTGCATCCAGGCGGCGCAGATCGGGCAGCGGCAGGTGTTCCTTGGCAATGGCCAGCATCCGGCTGCGGCTCAGGGCATCGTCCGGGCCGTAAGCATCGGCATGGCCGCGGGCATCCAGCAGGGCTTTGGCTGCGGCGCAGGCCGCTTTGTTGTGCAGCTGCTCCCGGATGGCATCGGTGGGGACCAGCTCGGTCATATCCAGCATGGCATCCGGGTCACGGGCAAACACACCGGAGCCGGATGCACGGTCCATGCTGCGCTTGCCGCCCTGCGCGCCCTTGCTGTGGTGGTGGCAGTAGATGACGGCACAGTCCAGTTCCCGGCAGACCAGGTCAAACTGGTTGCAGAACTTGGCCATCTGGTCAGCGCTGTTTTCATCGCCGGTGATGACTTTATAGATCGGGTCCAGCACAACGGCCAGGTAGCCTTTCTTGGCAGCCCGGCGGATCAGGCGGGGAGCCAGCTTATCCATGGGGACGGAGGCACCGCGCAGGTTCCAGATGTCGATGTTGGCAAGGTTCCGGGGCGGCAGGTGCAGGGCTTCGTATACATCCTTGAAGCGGTGCAGGCAGCTGGCGCGGTCCAGTTCCAGATTGATATAAAGCACCTTGCCCTGCGCACAGGCAAAGCGGCCAAGCCAGGGGGCACCCTCGGCAAGGCAGATGCACAGTTCGATCAGGGCAAAGCTTTTGCCCGCTTTGCTGGGCCCGGCCAGCAGCATTTTGTGGCCCTGGCGCAGCACTCCTTCAATCAGGGCATCTGCCAGCGGGGGCAGGCTGGCCCAGTCATCGGCAAGATTTTCGGTATCGGGCAGGTCGTCCGTGCAGGCTTCAAACCAGTCTTTCCATTCCTCCCAGCAGGATTTGCCGGTGTTGGTTTCCAGCAGGTACTGCTTTTTGCCGCCGCGCAGGATGCCCGGCATGCGGGATAGGCGGGCAGGGTTGCGGTTGGCTTCGTCCAGCGTCAGGCCGTTTTTCTTGCAGGCAGCGTACAGGTAGTCCACCCGGCGGCGGTACTCGGTATAATCCGGCGCGCCGACCCGCACAATGGCGTGCAGGCTTTTGCTGCCGCTGTACACCAGGGCCGCGCAGGGCAGTTCCAGCTGGCGGATAATGGCCTGCTGCTTTTCCAGCTCCATGTTGTCGCATTCCACCAGGGCATAGCGGTAGTCGGTCACATTGTTGTTGCTGCGGCCGCCCTCCACGGGGTTGAAGCAGATCCAGGCACCGGCTGCGGGGTTGTAATCGCCCACCACAGCGCCGATGTCCCCGCCGCAGCGGGCAAGCTCGTCCATCAGCTGACCGGCGGTGCGGTCCCAGCAGCCTTTTGTGGGGGCATAGCGGTCATCCCGCAGGTAGCTTTCGGTCACATAGGCCACATGGTCCTCCGGCTCAAACAGGGCTTGCAGGTAGCGGCGCAGCTGGTCGGCGGGGTCCCATTGTTCGGGGATGTTCAGCTCCTGCACATCCAGCCAGCGGGTATCCACCACAACGCCGTCCGGCCGGGTGCCGGGGGCGCAGATCGCGTCGTTCCAGTCCAGCTCATGCCCGGCGGGGCCCGGCCAGCCGTGATTGCGTGCCAGGGCGAAAATGCTGTTCTCGGTGATCGGTTTGGGATTGCCGCGGAAACTTTCCCACTTGCGGGCACATTCGCCCTTGTGGTACCGGCTGCCATCGCGGGAACTCCATTGCTCCCATGCGGTAACAGGGAACCCGGCTTCTTTCAGCCCCATACCCACCGTGACCCATTCCTCATAGGTCAAGTTTGCCGGGGAGATAAAGTCCAGGGCTTCCTTGAGATCATTTGCATTGTCCATTCCGTTTACCATCCGCAGTCAAAGATTGGGGTTGTTTCCGCAGAGGGCATATAGGTCTTTGGGTCCACACCCTTGGGGGTGCCGCGCCAGCCGCAGGCGGCGATACGGTCGATCATGTGCTTGGCGGCGTTGAAGCTCCAGGTGCCCACATGCTGGAAGCCGTATTTTTCCAGGCAGCGGATCTGCTTGGGGGTGGTTAATCCCTCATCCCGGCGCTTGTTCAGCCGGTCCAGCAGCAGGGATGCTTTGCCGGCGGATTCCACCGCGTCAGGGCAGATGCCCTGCTTTTCCAGCGCGGCGGTTTGCTCGGCGCTGGGGGGACCGGCTTCCCACCCAAAGGCGGGCACATAACCGGCCAGATCCTCGGCCTGGATGCTCATTTCGTATTGCAGCGGGTCAACCAGGCGGGCGCGCTTGCGGCGCTGTTCTTCCAGCTGCTTGGCAAGGGCTTCCTCCCGCTGGGCCACCACATCTTCGGCGGCCTGCCGGGCGGCTTCCTCCACGTCCTCCGGGCAGGCGGCGGCAGCCAGGTTATCGGTCATCTGCTGGGCAACGGCGTGGTCCTCGCACACAAGGTCGGCCGGGCGGCAGAGCTCGTGGCGGTCGGTCAGCCAGAGGAAATCCAGGAGCAGCAGGTCCTTTTTGCCTTCGTGCAGGCGGGTGCCGCGGCCCACCATCTGGCTGTACAGGCTGCGCACCTTGGTGGGGCGCAGCACCACAACGCAGTCCACACTGGGGCAGTCCCAGCCTTCGGTCAGCAGCATGCTGTTGCACAGCACGTTGTAGGTTCCGGCGTCAAAATCTGCCAGGACCTGGGCGCGGTCGGTGCTCTGGCCGTTGACCTCGGCAGCATGGAATCCGTGGCGGTTCAGGGTATCCCGGAATTTCTGGCTGGTTTTGATCAGCGGCAGAAAGACAACGGTTTTGCGCCCCTTGCAGTAGTGCGCCATCTCGGCGGCGATCTGGTTCAGATAAGGGTCCAGGGCACTGCCCAGCTCGCCCACGGCATAGTCTCCGCCGGACATGCCCACGGTGGAGATGTCCAGCTTGAGGGGGATGGTCTGCGCCATAATGCGGCACAGAAAGCCGTCCCGGATGGCATCGGTGAGCTTGTACTCATAGGCCAGGCTGTCGAACACCTCGCCCAGATTGCGCAGGTCGCCGCGGTCCGGCGTGGCCGTTACGCCCAGGACCTTGGCCGCGGGGAACCAGTCCAGAATGCGGCGGTAGCCATCGGTCACGGCATGGTGGGCTTCGTCAATGATGATGGTGCTGAAATAATTGTGGGGGAACTTTTCCAGCCGCTGGGGGCGCTGCAGGCTTTGCACGCTGCCAACGGCAACGCGGTACCAGCTGGCCAGGCAGGATTGTTCGGCTTTTTCCACCGCGCAGCCCAGGCCGGTTGATTTTTGCAGCTTGTCGGCGGCTTGTTCCAGCAGTTCGCCGCGGTGGGCCAGGATCAGCACCCGGTCCCCGGCGCGCACCTGGTCTTCGGCCACGGCAGCAAACACAATGGTTTTGCCGGTGCCGGTGGGCAGCACCAGCAGCGTGCGCAGCCGCCCCTGTTCCCACTCTGTATGAATCTGTTCTTTCGCCCGCTGCTGATAGGGGCGCAAGGGGAGAGAGTTTGTGTTGGGCATAAGTATCCTTTCTATTTTAGTTAGAAGGTAGGAGTGAGGAGTTAGGAGTTATTGGAGTGCGCGTGCGCGCACGGGTTGAAAATTGGGCCGCAGTCCCGTAGGGGCGCACATTGTGCGCCCGTCGCCCTGTGGCAAATCCTGTTGTGGCATATACGGCGGGGTTTTCGGAACGGTCGAGACCGTTCCCTACAATGCCGGACCTTAGGCCCGTTTTAACTCCTACCTCCTAACTTAAAAAGCTCCCTGCTTCCACCCGGTGCTGGGGGCGGCGGTGGGTTCGGGGCGGGGCAGGAACTTTTCAATCTCGTTGGCCTGCCCGGTCTCACCGGCGTGGGGGCCGCTCTGCTTGGTGTATTCCCGCACGCCCAGGCGGCACATGCCCTGCGCACCGACAATTTCGTTCCAGCGGGGGCGGAACGTCTCGCCGCGCTTGCACTGGCCGATGCTCTCAAAAAAGGCGCCCAGCAGGCCCTGGGTCTTGGTGTGCAGGTACAGGCGGTGGGTGACGGTGGTTTCGCCTTTGTCACCGCCATGGATGGTAATGGTCAGCTTGGCCATGCTGCAGGGCGGCAGCTTGGCGCTGCCCTCATAGCGGGCACGCTCAAAGCTCTGCACGGTAAACAGGTAATCGCCCGCAGGCAGCAGCACAAATTCCCGCTGTTCGTTGGTAACCTCGCTGTCCCAGTCCAGGGCAGCATCCGGCATGTTGTTCATATATTCAGCCATCGGTAAATCTCCTTTGTATTTGTTAAAACGGTACATCGCGGTTGGTGCAGATCATCTCCAGCACCTGGGGCCAGGCGGCCACCAGGCAGCCGCTGACGAAATCAGCCGGGTAATCCTTGACCGGCATATCGGCGGGGAAGTACCCGCGCTGGCCGACCACGGTCTGCAGTTCCTCCGGGGTCACATTATTGGCGGCCATCAGCTGGGCAAGGGCGGTCGGCACGCCCTGCGCCTGCAGATCACTGGCGGAGATCCCGGCAGGCACGGCAGGCGGTGCAGCAGGTGCAGCGGGAACCGGCACCGGTGCAGGCTTGGGGGCGGGGGCATCCTCTGCCATGATGGGGCGCGGCGCGGGGGCTGCGCCGGGGTGCGGGTCCGGGATGCAGGCGGCGATGCTGGCATACTCAAAGGGCAGTTCTTCCGGCAGGCCAAAGCGGTTTTTGGCATCCCAGCAGGGGTGGTGGCTGGTGTAGAGAACCCGCCGCCCGCCGCTGGCCTTGTTCTTGGCGTTGGGGGCACTGCCGGCCTTTTCTACCACGGTTTTGTAGTTGGCAAACAGCAGCATGTCGCACCATTCCCGCAGCAGAGGGGCTACCTGTTTGCTGGTTTTCATGCTCCAGCGGTCATAGTTGCCTACGGCGTCGGGCTGCTCAAATTTTGTGATGGCAGCATGGGCCAGAACCACCACGTTGTGCCCGGTGTTCAGCACCTCTTCCAGGGCATCCAGCAGCTTGCCGAACTCTTCTTTCGCGTAAGTATAGCCCTTGCCGTACCCGAAATCCTCAATGCCCTTGACCTTGGCGCGGGCGCAGACGGCGTCAATGCAGAGCCGTTCGGCCCAGTCGGCGGTGTCGATCACCAGGGTGCCGCAGGGCACATTGCCGCGGCTGACCTCGGCAACTTCATCCAGCAGCATGGCCCAGCTGGTGGGCGCGGGCAGGCGGGCAACGTTCAGCCGCTTGGTGCCGCCCTCGGTGTCAATGAATACCGGGGCGGGGAACTGGGCGGCAAACGTGCTTTTGCCGATGCCCTCCGGCCCGTACAGAACGGTTTTGACCGGCGCGGCAATGGTGCCGGATGTGATTGCGTATTTGCTCATTTCAGAACGCTCCTTTCGTCCATGCTTTGGGGGCGGGTGGTTCCTCGGCGTCTTTTACCCTGCCATCCTCAATGATGATCTGGCACTCCCCGCCGGTCGAAACGCGGGTGGCGATGGCCTGTAATCCTTCGGCCTGCAGCCAGCTGCCGAACTCCGCCAGGGTGGCAAGGTCCATCTGTTCCAGCTTGTCCAGCAGCACAAAGCCGCAGTCGGGGTTCAGGCGGCGCACAATGGCGGTGGCCACCCGCAGCTGGTCGCTGCCGCTCATGTCCTGCCAGTGCTTGCCGTTGTAAGTCAGGCTGCCGTCCTCCACACCCAGGCCGGTCAGGGGCAGGTCTGCGCCGTTCAGCAGGTCCATGCGGGCGGTGCGCTTTGCCTTGATCTGCTCCGTCAGGGCGGTGTATTCCTGCGCATAGCGCTCGGCTTCGTCCTGAGCCTTGGATTTTGCCAGGTTGGCGGATACCTGCCGGTTGATCTCCTCCACATTGCGGATGCTCTGCTCCAGCTCGGCGGTGGATTCATCCTGCAGCTGGGCCACGGTCTTGGTGGCATCCTGCACATCCTGTTGTACAGCGGTTAGCTGGTGCTCAACCATTTCCAGCTCTTGGCTCAGCTCTTGTACTCGCCGGCCAAGCCGCTTTTCTTGTTCTTCGAGCTGCGCCAACTTCATCCGCTTGCGCTGGTTGTCGGCGTTATGGAGCAAAATCTCCTGCTGCTGTTGGATCAGCTCAATGGCGCTAACGGGTTCGGACGGGGCGTCCGGGTATTCGGTCAGCTCTTCGGCGGCGTGGCGTTTCTGGGCGCCGATCTGGCCGATCACGGTGCGGCGGTCGTACAGGGCTTTGATCTCCCGGTCCAGGCCGGTCAAAGCATCCCCCACACCGATGATGTTCAGCAGGGTGTCGGCCTTGTCTTTATCGCTGGCCTGCATAAAGCGGGGCAGGTCCAGCGCCAGCGGCTCCACAAAAGCGTTCAGCAGCTGCTGGCCGCTGCGCTGGCCGGTGGGGTCCGTCACGGTCAGGCTGCTGTTTTTGCCCCTGCGCTCCACCACAACGCCGTTAGACAGGATCACTTTCAGGTGGGGCGGGGCAAGGGCACCGTCCCGCACAGCGGCGGTAGGGCGGAACTTCTCGCCGCCCAGGGCCCAGGCCAGGGCATCCAGCACACTGGTTTTGCCCTGGTTGTTGTTGCCGCCCACAATGGTCAGCCCGGTGGGGGAGGGCGTGAGGGCAACCGCCTTGATGCGTTTTACGTTTTCGGCTTCCAGAGCCGCAATTTTTACAGACATTTTATTGCCTCCGTTTGAATTTCAGCCAGGGTGTTGGTCAGCTGGTTGATGGCCCCGGCGCGGGTGTCCGGCGGCAGCTTGGCCAGCTGCGGCTTGACGGACTTCCAGGCGTTCTGCATGGCGCGCCCGGCCAGCAGCAGGCTGTCATAGGCGTTGCGGGTGTCCAGCTCGATTTGTTCCGGTGTGGCGGCGGCAGCTTTGGCGGCTTCCAGCTCGCTGCGCAAAGGGGCGGTCAGTTCATCGGCCAGGGTGTGGGCACGGCGGTTGATCTCATCCTCGTCCACAGCGGCGGCCACCGGCTGCGCTTTGGCGGCTTCGGCTTCCCGCTGGTATTTGTCGGCACGCATCCGGGCGGCATCGGCAACCTGGCGGGCACCGGCCAGCTGCTTTTCCGCTTCCTTTGCCCGCTGTTCGGCTTCGGCGGCGCGGCGCAGGGCGGAATCTTCGTTTTTGTGGGCGGTGCGGCAGCTTTCCTGGGCACCGGTGGCTGCGGCTTGCAGCTGGCGGTTCTGCTCATGCAGGCCGTCAACATCGGCCAGGGCGGCATCGCGGGCGGCTTCGGCGGCGGCTGCGGCATTGAGGGCGTTCACCCGGTCGGCGCGCAGCTGCTGGTTTTCTTTCAGCAAATCCTGGTATTGCTTGTGGGTGGTAATGTCGCCGGATTTGACGGCCTGTACCAGGTCGGCGGGGGCGCTGGGCTTGGCGGCAGCGTATAATAAAGAAGGGGAAAGCTCTTCCAGCACTTGCTGCTGGCGGGGGCTGCTGGAATCGAACAGCTTTGCCACCTGCAGCAGCCGCTCGGCCGCCTTGCGGTTTAGACCGACACTCTCGCACCAGCTCCCGAAGGTCTTTTCACTGTCGGAAAACGCCCCCTTACCATTGCGACATTTTGTCGCAATGGTGACGCACAGCGCGTCGTGCGCAATGGAAACGCCGTCAGCCATGCGGCGCAGGCCCATTTCGGCCAGCTTGCGTCCCGATGTGTACATCTGTTCGGCCAGGTGCAGGTCGGTAACGGTTTGGGCATCCAGCCCCGAATAATCAAACTCCGGAGCCGAACAGGCAGTTTCCGCACCGGACGGGTTTGACATTGCAGCAGAAGTGCCCGCAGGGGAGCAGGGGTCCGGCGGGCAGCTGTTTGCATCCGCCTGGGTGGTCAATGTTTCCTCCGCCAACGTGGCAGCAGGGGCGGCCATAGTCACAGCAGCATCCGCATTCGGGGCAGTCGTGTTCACTTTGCATGGTGGTTCCTCCTTGTTGGACAGCGCGCGCAGGGCTTTTACCACAGCGTCCGGTACCTCGTAGTCATCCTTCAGGATGCCGAAGCATCTCCCCAGCCAGTCTTCCTGCGTCAGGTCAGGCTCTTTGGTCTGGGCCTTGGCGTACTGCTGGGCGGCAAAATCGCTGGGTACCCATTTGTTTTGGTGTTTGTCCCAGAACCAGAATCTGCCGTGCTTTAAGGCGTACAGCAGGTGGTTGTCCTGGTTCTGGCAAATCATGTGGTCAGTCAATCTTCTACCTCCATGTTGATCAGTGCTTTGCGCTGGGCGGCACCGGTGTCTGCGGCGCTGTAGCACAGGCTGATCTTTTCCAGTTGTTTGACCTTGCTGCTCGCTGCCTCGGCCAGAATGCTGCGCACGGTTTCGTGCAGCAGCAGTTCGGCATCCTTGCGGTTGTGGGCAAAGGCAGCGCGGATGGCGTCATACTCGTTCATGGCGTTACCTCCACAGGGGTGAATTTCTGAAGCAGCTCTTCGGCCAGCGGCTTGGGAAGGTCCGTCATGCGGGCGTTGCGCCAGCCCACAAGGCAGAGCCGCCCATAAAACCAGCGGCCATTGTAATGCCGGGTCGGCAGGCTTTGCCCGGCCTGCGGCAGATAAAACAGCGCGGCAAACCGGTTGCTGATCGGGCAGCGCTGCGCGTACCCGCCCATAAAGCGCTGCAGCTCCTGCAGGGTGTCCGGCAGGCGGTAAAGTTCCGGCTTTGCGCCGGGGTCAATCACGATTCCGCGCATGTCGCCACCTCCCGCAGCGTGATGGCGGCCCAGCCGCCCAGCAGGCAGCCAGCCAGCCCGGCCATTGCAGCCGCCCCGCCTCCCTGGGCCAGGGCGGCCACGGCGCACAGCGCGCCCAGCCCGCAGGCCGTTAGCGTGAAATTGGCGAAAGCCTTGCAAATGGGGCTGATGTAGGGTAAAATACAGGTGATGAATTTTTTCGTCTGGCCGTTCCGGTGTTGCAGCACCGGGGCGGCTGTTTTTGTTTGGGGCATTGTCGTTTTCCTTTCAGATCGGCCCAGGGTCGCGGTCGCTGTGCCGGTGGTGATAGTTGGTTTGCGGTGCGGGGGCCGGGCCGCTGTGCGCAGGGCCGGTGCGGCGCGCAATGAACCCGGCCAGGCCGTCTTCGGTCACCAGGTGTTTGCGCGCCACATTAACCGTGGGCCCAAACTCCCCGGCCCGCACAAGCTGCTGCACGGTGGATCTTTGGATGCCCAGCATCTCGGCCAGGCGGTCGGCGGTGTAAAGGATCATGGTAATTTCTCCTTTCATAAAAAATGTCATAGTTCATTCTGAGTGATTCTGGGTTATTCTGGCGCATTTGAAGTGATTCTGAGATAAATTGCATAGATGCGAAATTTAAGTAACCAAAATGTAACCATCAAAATGTTTGACAAATTGCCAGAATCATGATATTCTTCTCAATAACATGATGGCAAAAAAAGGAAATCATGGTAGACTGCGCTTGCTGCCGTACTCTGAAAAAAGATAGTCAAGTGAACAATCCGCAAAAACAGCCTGGATGTCGCGCATCTCTTTCAGGGTGAATTGCGTCCGCCCTTGGAGTTTGTTCTGCAAGGAACTGTGTGAGATACCAATGCGCTCTGCCAGCTGCTGCTGGGTGGATTTGCTGCGCTTGAGCTCAATAAAAAGATTGGGAAACATGGGGGGCACCTCCTTTGGTATGTATGGCAGAAATGCCATAAAAAATAGAAATCTTACGATAAGAGAGGATGAAAAGAATGAGTATTGTAATCGGTGCAGTTACGGGAAATCATGCCTGGATCATGAGCGATGGGCGGCAATGCAGCGCAGCTGATAAATCCGTAATACGGGAAGATCTTCCTAAATTTCAAATGATCAACGAAGGTCTTTACATTGGGTACACCAAGGGATACGAATCGGCCATGGAAGCCATGCAGGATTTTAAGGCCATTTGCCCGAACATCAAAAATGTAACGGTAGATGATGCCCTTGGAATTTTGCAAGCGATCATGACAAGCAAAAGAATTGGGAAGCCGCGCCTGAATGCACAATTTATTGCTGTGGGGCGTGCGGCCGCGGGCGGTATGGCAGTTGGAACGGTTGACTTGACTGGAAGAGTAAGAGTGCAACATATGACCAGCAAAGATGATGCGGCCTTTGATATCCTTCACGATAAAGCGCCAATCAGCCTTGAAGAACAGGTGGGGGCACGGTTGGCAAAAGGACAAGCATTTACTGCGGCGATTGAAAATGGCATGAAAGCTGTGATCAAAGCGCAGGCAGAACGTGATCCGACTGTAAACACGGTCATTTATCAAGCTCGGATCTGAATTTCCGCAAATCAATGCACCCGGTTGTAATGTGCATGTTCTCGGATCCCAGGATGGCATTGTGGGCCAGGTCAGCAAAGTTGACGCCGGGGAAAATCTTGACGCTGAAATCGGGAGCGATGCTTCCAATCTCAACCGTGGCACCGTCCTTGGTCTGGGCTGTGATGGTGGGACAAAAAGAGGGGGAAGTTTTTTTGGTGGTCATGGGAAAGACCTCCTTTGAAAATATTCGTTATTTGTTCTGTTTCAACTGTGTAGAATGAGAGAAGAGAGGGGGAAAAGAATGGAAACTAATAGCCTTGTTGTAACAGATAGCAATGTACAGGCGCTGGCAAATGCACTCTGTATGTTTGCAGAAAAGATGGGGGAACTTTCCAGGCTGTACCCGGTGTACCCCAATAGTGCGATGGAATCTTTGCAGCGGCTTACGGATAAGATGCAAGCACTGGAACTGCAGATGCAAAAAGCGAGCGAATTTTTGGCGCCGGCCTTGGAACGTTTTGCCCAAGAGCCTGCAGAAATTTGGAAAAATGAGAATGTGGACGCATTGCTGGTACAGGTTGCAGCAGCAATGCAAAGCTTTTCGGACATTTTACAAACGCAGCATGAAGCGGATGACCTTGTTCCCGTTAGCACCGCAACAGAGATTCTCGAAGATGTTCAGCCGATTTTTACTGATGACGTTATATCTACCGTTGAACAAAAAATCGAATCGGCCAAAAAGCCAGGGGATAAGATCTTATGGCACGACGTGCTCGAAATCCTTTCGTTTGTGCTTTGCCTTATAGCGCTTATAAGGGATGTCGCTCAGGATGTACTTCCGAATAAGCACGAGGAGTTTGTAGAAAACGCGCTATCCTCAATCATTGAAAAAATGGATAACGGAATTCCTTCAGAAGTGGAAATCAACAAGTATACTGAGGGCGCGTGCAATAGCTTCGATACATCCGATGATCTTTTCAATCTTCCAGAAAATACTCCAAAGTGTGAGAGCCTGAACGAAACAGCAGATACTCAGAATTGAAACACTGCGCTTTAATCGCTTGATTTCTGCCCCTGCCTGACCTTGACAATCAGGCTGGGGGCTTTTTTCATTGTTCATGGGGTCACCTCCTAAAAATTTCCAGCCCTTCCGGTTCAAAGTCCGGACTATGGGACAGGGGTTGTGGTAGAATGGTTGTAGCTGCTAGGAATGCTCCACAAGGTCATCAATGCGGACGCCGAAGTGGTCGGCAATCTTAGCTGCTGTTGCCAGGGTAGGGCTGCGGAATTTGCTCGTCGTTCGCTTAAAGCGAATGTGCGGATAAAAAAATAAAATCTGCCGGGAATTTGTACACGCGTTCAATCTTCTGTACAGTCCCCCATTGAGGTACGGTTTTCCCAGATTCGTAATTTTGCAGCGTAGCAACGCTGACACCCAGCGCTTTGGCTGCTTCCTGCTGGTTTAATCCTGCGTTTACACGCGCAGCTGCAAGAGAAATTTTTGGGAATTTTTGGGTCTGCATATTTTGGATCACCTCCGTTCTATAAATCATTATACTCGCTTAAAGCGATATGTCAAGCTAAAAGCGAAAATATTTTTGCAAAATATTGATTTTGTTTTGCTTTTAGCGTATAATGACGACATGAGGAGTTGATTTTATGAGTGACAACGCCAAAATGGTTTTCGCTGAAAATCTAAAAGCGTACCTTAATAGCAAAGGATATACTCAGCTTGACCTTGCAACTTACATGAACTGCTCCAGCTCTACTGTTTCGGACTGGTGTAACGGGAAAAAGTATCCTCGTGTTGACAAAATGCAGCGTATGGCGGATTGGCTTGGTATTCAGATGTCTGACCTTACTAGCGAACATGACAAACTTGATGACGCCGACATAGCATTTTATAATCGTTATAAGCAGTTGACCGAGGAAGAAAAAGAAGATATGCGCGACTTCCTCGATCTTATGGATGCCCGAAGAAAACGTCGCGAGAAAGGCGTTTGATGTTTAGTACGTCAGAATTTTATAGCTATTGTCGGGTTCATGATGTGGATGTCATACCATTTGATAGGCTTCCGGCAGCTGCTACGACGGTGCGGTATCATGGAGCATATGCGGTTGGGCTTAATTTTTCCCGTCTGCATACCGTGCGCCAGATGCGCACCGCCATGCTGCATGAATCAGGCCACCTGCACACCGGCGCACTGCATAAGGTAAACAGCCCGTTCCAGCTGGTGGAGCAGAACGAATACCGCGCCGATGCGGACGCGTTCCGCCGCTGCCTGCCGCCGGACGAGATCCGCACGGCAATGCGGGCAGGCTACACAGAGCCCTGGCAGTTGGCAGAATATTTTGACCTGGACGAAGACTACATAAAAAAAGCCCTGCACTACTGGACGCAGTGCAGGGGAATAGACTTTAACCAATAAATAAGGGAGGAACACGATCATGGAACCTGTAAACCATTGCCCGCATTGCGGTGCGGCTGTTGATGTAAATGCCAGTGTGTGCCCGGAATGTGGACAGGAGCTGGTAAAGCGTAAGTATTGCCCGCACTGCGGGGAACGCATTGATGCCGATTGCATCATCTGCCCCAAGTGCGGCAAACAGGCAGGGGAGCTGCCGCAGGATAAGCAGATCAATATTGTCAATAACAATAATTCCAGCGCATCGGCAGCCGCCAGTGCATCGGTGGGCGTCAGAACTGCGGTGCGCGGAAAATACTGCAATAAGTGGACGGCATTTTTCCTGTGCCTGTTCCTGGGGTATTTCGGTGCGCATAAATTCTATGAAGGGCGCATCGGCATGGGAATCCTGTATCTGCTCACCATTGGCCTGTTTGGCATTGGCTGGATTGTTGATATCATTCTGATTTTGATGAAGCCGAACCCGTATTTTGTGGCCAGATAAAGCCCGAACAAAATAAAAACGCCCCCGGTGCGCCAACACCGAGAGCGTTTTCATAGATCAGCTTGCCCACAAAAGTGGATACAATCGACCCGACAATCGTATTGTACCACCTTGCGGGCAGGATTGCAAACCCAAAAGGTGATACCATGAAAAAGAAGCAACCAAATACCCGCCATGGCCGGGCGGCGATTTACGCCCGGTATTCGTCCCATAACCAGCGGGAAGCATCCATTGAACAGCAGGTCAAAGCTTGCGGGAAACTGGCCGTGCGGCTGTGCAGGAAGCTGTGAAGGACAGGAAATATATAGAAAAAGAATGTTTTATCTTGATTTTATCTTTTTGAAAGGAGGAAGGCCTTAATATGACTATACAAGAACTTGTAGCTCGATTTAACACAGTTCCTATTTTATTTGCGGGCTCCGGGATTACACGCCGTTACTATAATTTGCCGGACTGGAAAGGCTTACTAACAGAATTTGCTTTCAGATTACATTCTGACCGCTTTGCATACCGCGCCTACGAAAACGAGGCGCAACGCATAGGGTTTACACAAGGAGTGATGCCCAAAATCGCAACACTGATCCAGAGAGACTTTGATGCAAAGTGGTATAGCGAACCTAAAATCCGTACAAATGAAACGGTTGTTCTAAACGCGGTAGATAATGGCTGTTCTCCATTTAAGGCGGAAATTGCGTGGTATTTAAGAGAAAAGTCTATACCACTTGCGGAATATGCGGATGAAATCCAGAAGCTAAAAAATATTTCCAAAAAAAATTTGGCTGGTGTCATTACTACTAACTATGATACCTTTTTTGAAAAGCTGTTTGATGATTATACTACTTACACGGGACAAGAACAGCTTGTATTTTCAGCAATACAGGGCGTTGCAGAAATATATAAAATACATGGCTCTGTTGCGTTGCCAGATTCACTTGTCATCAATGAAAACGACTACGAACAATTCGACGAAAAGAGCAAATACCTTGCGGCTAAATTGATGACAATATTTATGGAATACCCAATTATTTTTATTGGATATTCTCTTACCGATGCGGATGTTCAAAGTATCCTGAGAGATATTCTTTGCTGTTTACCAAACGAAAAAGTCGAACGCTTGCAGGAGCGCTTTGTCTTTATTGATTATAAGCCGAATTTTACAGGGTATTCGATTGCATCTCATACATTAACCATTGGTAAACAAATGCTTGCTATGACAAGGCTCACTTTGTCAGATTTTAGTCTTTTATATGATGCACTGGCCGCCAAAAAAGCAGCTATTCCCGTAAAGATCCTGCGCCGCTTTAAAGAAGAAATTTATACTTATGCGGTTACCAGCAAGCCGGGCCCAATGCTGAAAGTTGCAAATATAGATGATAAAACCATAAACGAAAACCAGCTGGCAATTTCGATTGGTATATCAACTACCGGCGAACGTGGGCTGCAGGGCATTGTCCACACAAACGAATGGTATCGAAGCATTGTGATGAATGATTTGCAAGATTATACGGCCGATCAGCTTTTAAAATATGCTTATCCTGAAGTCCGTAAGGGAAATAACGGGGATATTCCTGTATACAGGTACTTGTCACAAGCTCAAGAAAAATATCCGGAAATTGAATTAGAAACAAAGCATAACTTCGATGAACTTGCCACAAATACCAACAAAAAGAACCGCTATGTAACAGCAGGGTACGCATCTCTTAGCGAACTTTGGGATGATCTTAAGGAAAACCCGGATAAAGCCTACCGCGTTATGTGCTCAATGCCAGAAGATAAAATGGATATCGATGCGTTGGAGAGAATCCTAAAAGAATTGTTCAATCAGGATAAAAATGCGCTAGAATGCCTTAAGGGAGATACAAGAGTTAACGTGAAACGTCTCATAAGAATGTATGATTACCTAAAATGGGGAAAAAAATAAAGACCCACACGGAGCAGTGCCTCATAAAGAGGAACTAAACCGAACAGGTCTTTTTACGGGCACTTTCCGGAACAAGTATCTAATAAATAGAGACCTGCCTTTTCAGTACCATACTTAGTGCAGTATATCAAAGCATTTGTCGGAAGTCAACTGGTAATTTTTTCCTTTCGACCATTGCAACAGGTAACAGAGACTAGCCACACATAGCACAAATAAAAAAACGCCCTGCGGCGGCAACCGCAAGGCGTTTGAATAGATCAGCTTGCCCAAAGGCATAGTCCAACCTACCACACTTGGATTATACCACCTCCGGGCAGGCTTTACAACCCATACCTTGGAGGTGTATTTTTATGCCCAAACAAACATTAAAGCGCCGTCCAGATGGCCGCTACCAGAAGCGGATCACCCTTTCCAACGGCAAAACGCGGCTGGTGTATGGCCGCACCGAAGCGGAACTGAAAGCCGCGGTGCGCTCCGTGCAGGCGCAGGATGAAGCGGGGCTGGAAGTGGGGGACCACACCCTGGTGGGCGAGTGGGCAAAAATCTGGCTGCGCTCCTACAAGCAGGGGCTGCGGCCCGCCACCACCAAAATGTACCGGGATGCCTACAATCTGCACATCATGCAGCACATTGGATGCATGGAGCTGCAGGAGGTGCGGCCGGTACATATCCGGGCTATTATGGCGGAAATCACGGAGCAGTCGGAATCCCTGCAGCACAAGGTGCTGATCACGGTGCGGCAGATCATGCAGACGGCCCAGGCAAACCACCTGATCCGCGACGACCCCACCGACGGCATCCGCATTACGACCCACGCGCGCCCTAAGCAAAAGAAATACCTGACGCAGGACGAAGCGGAGGAGCTGCTGTCCTCCATTGCGGAGCCGCGGGCCAAGGTGTTTTGCGCGCTCTGCTACTACTGCGGCCTGCGCAAGGAAGAGGCCCTGGGCCTGCAATGGCGGGATGTCGGCCCGGCGGCACTGGTTATTAGTCGGGCAGTGACTTTTGCGGGCGGCAATCAACCAGACCCCAGCATGGAGCTGAAAAACGCGGCTTCCCACCGCCTGGTGCCGGTGCCCGCCCGCCTGCGGGCCATTCTGGACGCCACCCCGCGCCTGGGAGAGCACGTTGTAACCAAAGCTGACGGCGGCGTGATGACGCAGTCAGCCTATAAAAAGATGTGGGTCTATTATGTGGCGGGGGTGTCACTGCTGCCGGTGCACGCCCACATGCTGCGCCACAGCTATGCCACCTGCCTGTACCACGCCGGTGTGGATCTGCGCACCGCCCAGCAGCTGCTTGGTCACGCCAGCATCGAGATGACGGCCCGCATCTACACCCATCTGGAAGCCGAAGACGGCCTGAAAGTAAGCGGCAAACTGGACGATTATTTCAACTCTGCCCCGCCATCCGCGGATAGTACGGCGGGAACTGCCTGACTACAAACTGACTACATCCCGGAGCCATTCTGACTACTTTTGACTACCTGAGACTAACGGTAAAACGATAATTTGAACGCTGTATCGTTGCCCGGTACTGACTCTTAATCAGTGGGTCCTGGGTTCGAGTCCCCGATGGTGCACCAAGAAAAGCCGCAACGAATGTTGCGGCTTTTTTGTTGCACCATTCCCTCCGGGACGGACTCACACTTCGCGCAAGCGCTCGTGTTCGTCTCGCGGGGACTGGTCGCTAAATTCAGTCCGCAGGACTGAATTCTTAACGCGCCCACTGATGGTGCACCAAAGAATGCCTTACACGAAAGTGTAGGGCGTTTTTTTGTTGATCTATATACTAAAGGCAGAAATAGTCAACGACGGCAGAAAGGAGGCGGAGCGCACAAACAGCAAGGTACAGGAAGCTTTTCCGGCAGGGCAGTGGTTTCAAGATGCGCATCGATTTCCGTGATGCTTTTCCCGCTGATTTATTGCTCCGTCACTTGCAGCACACAGGCACAATAGCCGGGTTCGGGCTGATAGCAATGGATGATAAGATTTTTGTTTATCTCGGGACTGTAATCATGGAGGGTGTGCTTTGTTCCGTTTAACGCCACATCTGCATTCGCAACGAACCTGTATATTTGTGGCATGCCAGGGCTGGCCTGGTCTGGCAGCCCCGACCGA
>OJAI01000555.1_pt1 | contig 25601 bp, 27 predicted proteins | sample 1588891 | NCBI WGS metagenome assembly OJAI01 (sample SAMN03283255) | human gut metagenome | biome: human-associated habitat; material: feces | host: Homo sapiens | place: USA | collected 2013 | reverse complement strand
CAAGCCGCTCGGCGGTGCGCTGAGGCTGCACGTGACATGGTGCTTCCACGTGACCGGCAACCACCGACAGGGCGAGCCGCACCTCACGAAGCCGGACACCAGCAACCTGCTGAAGACGCTCGAGGACTGCCTGACCAGATGCGGGGTGATCAGGGACGATTCGCTCATCTGCTCGCACGACCTGACCAAGGGATGGTCGGACCCGCAGGGAATCTACGTCCGCGTCGAGTGCATCGGCTTCGATTCGGGGGACGGCACCGCGACTATTGGCACGGAGAAGTAACGGGAGAAGGGACAGGAGCAATGGGAGGAAACAGCGCGGGCCGCGTGCAGACGCGAAGGTTCCACAGGCTCAAGGCGGAGTTCTTCGCCAGGTGCCAGGCCGAGCGCCCGGTGTGCTGGCTCTGCGGTCAGCCCATCGACTACTCGGCAGACCCCGGCACGACCGCCGACTCGCTGACACTTGACCACCGCGTGCCCGTGAGCAAGCGACCGGACCTGCAGGAGGATCCCGCGAACTTCGAGCCGGCGCATTTCGCGTGCAACTCGAGACGAGGCAACGGCGAGCCGCCCGTGAGCCTGGGGGTGCTGAGCCGCAAGTGGACAGCGGACTGAGGGGGAGGGGCGGTAAGCGATCTACCTGCGGGTTTAGCGGACTACCATCCGCGTGTGCCTTCTTCCTCTCTCCCCGACATTCCGATTTGGAATAACCGCAGGTAGAGGGGTGTTTTTGATTGATGTTCGGGGAAGATGCCCCGAAAAGCCGGCGGACGAGGTGATTTTGGATGAAGTTGGATGAACTTAAGGGCTTTTCAGAGACGTTTGAAGATGCCGTTTTGCACGCCGACTGGTTGAGAGACCAGTACGGCAATATCGCCCCGAAATTCGTTGCTACAGTCCGTCTGGGACGGTCTTTAGCAGAGAAGCTCGATAAGCTTGAGCAACACGACTGGATAAACGCCGCCGACAAGCCCGACACGACCACCGTGAGCCAGTACCTGAAAGTCCTGGACGCGCTTAAGCTGAACCCGAGCTGCGACAAGTCCATCAAGGCCGAGCCGCAGAAGAAGAAGTCGAGCTCGCTGGCGGCATTCACGTCCGGGTTCAAGGTCGTGAACGGCTGATGGGTGCGCTCCACGTCAAAGTGGAAGAGAAAGGGTACGCCGAGCCGCGAATCTGGACCAAGCCCTTGCGCGAGCTCACGCCCGAGACCTCCCTGGGCTTCGAGGTCATCGACTACGCCCGCGAGGTGCTCCACGTCGAGCTGCGACCGTGGCAGAAATGGCTACTCATCCATGCGCTCGAGCTGAACGAGGACGGCAGCTACCGATTCAAGAAGGTCATCGTCCTCGTGGCGCGACAGAACGGCAAGACGATGCTGGTGAGTGTGCTCGCCAGCTGGTGGCTGTTTGTCGATTCGTTGCGTCATCCTGAGCGAGTCCCGCCATTGAAGTTCAAAATCGTCGGTACCGCCCAGAACCTCGACATCGCGCGAGAGCCTTGGTGGCAGGTGCGCCTGTGGTGCAATCCTGAGCCGAGTGAGGCTGAGTCGGGTGCCGCGATAGCCGACCTGCAGGAAGCGACCAACAAGGTCTCCGATACGAACGGCAAGGAATTCATCCAGGCGGCGTCGCTGGCGCACTACGAGATCCGCGCCGCCAAGAACGCCCGCGGCAAGCCCGCCGCCCGCGTCCTCATGGACGAGCTGCGCGAACAGGATAACTGGGTCGCATGGAACGCCACCTCCCAGACCACCAAATCTTTCTGGAGCGGTCAGCTCTGGGGAACCTCAAACGCCGGAGATTCGAAATCCGTCGTTCTCGCTGCACAGCGAAAAGCGGCTCTCAAAGTTATCGCAAGCTGGGAGAAACTTGTCGAGAAACGCGGCATGGACCCATTCGAGTGGGCCGACAAGCACGACAACGCCATCGGCATCTTCGAGTGGTCGGGCCGTGACGGCTGCGAGCTTGACAGCGACGAGGACCTTTTGCAGGCGAACCCATCGTGCGGTTACGGCGGCATGACGCTCAAATCGCTCAAGTCCGACATCGACGGCATGACCGAGGCGGCCTTCCGCACCGAGGTCCTGTGCCAGTGGGTCACGGCCGACGTGGACCCCTACGTGGATGTCGAGACATGGGAGTCGCTCACGGACAACGACAGCCGAATCCCCGAGGACGAGCGTGTGGTGCTCGCTATCGACACCAGCGAGGACCGCAAGACGACCTACATCGCGGTCGCTGGCGCGAGGGGCGACGGCCTTGATCACGTCGAGGTCATCGCGCGGCGCGACGGCAACCTGTGGGTGTCGAAATACCTCAAGTCCGTGCAGGAGGCGTGGGGCATCGACGAGGTCGCCCTTCAGTCGAAGGGATGCCCTGCGGGGGACTTCCGCGACATGCTTGAGGAAGAAGGATGGACGGTCCATGCCATCGAGGGCAGCAAGCTCGGCTCCGTAGCAGGCAGCTTCAAGGATGCAGTACTCGACGGGACTATCCGCCACACCGACCAGCCGGTTCTCACGCAGCAGCTCAAGTGCGCCGTGACGCGAAAACTCGGCGAGGTCGATGTCTGGACGCGCAGGGCATCGCAGGGGCAGATCTCAGCGGTTGTCGCCGCGAGCGAGGCGCTATGGGCGCTGCGCAACTGCGAGCGACCGGAGCCCAAGGCCAAGCCTTCGCCCTATCCGCTGACGATTATCTAGGAGCTGACACATGCGCTTTTCCGACCGCATCAGGGCGGCTTACGATGGCTTCACGGGCAAATCTGAGACTGCCGAGAATGCTGCCAAGCAGTCCGAGACCACCGCGCAGCACGTTTTTTCGTCCGCGCCGATGATTCCCCCCGGCTTGCTCGAGGACATCGCATTCGGCGATTACGACCGCCGCGACCTGTGGGCCGCCGAGTACAACGTGCGCATGGTGGTCGATTTCGTTGCGAGCAAGATCGCGGCGCTCCCGTTCCATGCCTACCGCGTGAAGCCCAACGGCGACCGCGAGGAGGCTCCGAACTCCGAAATCGGCAAGCTCATCGCGGACCCCAGCTACGTTGCGAACGAGACGCGATACCGCCTCATCCACTCGCTGGTGGTCGACATGATGCTCAACGACCAGTGGCTGATGCTGCTCACGATGGACGAGAACTACGACTACCGCCTGCGCCGTATCCCGTACGGCACTTATTCCGTGCAATATAACGCGCTCGCGGAGCCGACTGGCGTCCAGATCACGCTGCCCAAGGGTCAGGTCAACTACGAGCTGCCGAACAAGAACGTCCTGCTGTCGCTCGGCTACCCCGGCACGGTCGGCAACCCCAAGCCCATGTCCGGCGCTTTAGGGCCGCTGCTCACCGAGGCGCGCGAGCTGGCGAGCTATCGCCGCTTCATCGCCCAGAACGGCGGTCGCATCCCCGCCTACGTCAAGCGACCCGCCGGTATGCCGTGGGCGAGCGAGAATGCGCGGAATGACTTCATCCAGGGTATGCGCGCCTACCGCAAGGGCGGCGGCAAGAACGGCGGCTGGCCCCTGCTCGAGGACGGCATGGAGATTGTCACAGTCGACGCTTTCAAGCCCGTCGACATGGCCGACCTCGATGCACGCGACCGTATCGGCATCGCCGTGTGCAACGCATACCACATCTCGCCGGAGAACGTCGGCATCCGCACCGGCAACAAGTCGAGCGTGGAGGCCTACAAGGACCAACTGTGGAACGTCGAGCTGTCCCCGTATGTCGTTCAGCTCGAGCAGCAGCTGAATCAGGTCATCCCCAAGGCGGTCGGCGAGGAGGACGTCTTCATCCTCGCGAACATGGACGCGCAGCTGCGGGGTACCCCCAGCGAACAATACAAGGCGTTGAGCACGGCGACCGGTCGACCGTTCATGTCCCTGAACGAGGGCCGACGCAAGCTCAACCTTCCCGCCAAGGATGACGGCGACGAGGTAATCGTCCCGCTCAACGTCACCCAAGGCGGTCAGCCGTCCCCGCAGGACGGCGGCAATACCCAGAACGCCCAGACGGGCGCGAGCCCGAACGGGAGGTAACAAGATGAGCAAGCTCGATTTCCTCAATTTCGAGGTCAAGGCCGTCCCCGAGGAGGAGGGCGTGTTCGAGGGCTACGCCTCCACATGGGAGCGCGACCTTGTCGACGACGAGATCACCAAGGGCGCATACGCCGAGACGCTTTCCGCCGACTACCCGGACGGCGGCGCGGGAATCCCGCTCTACTGGGGCCACAACTACGATTCACCGCTCAACTGCATCGGCGAGTCTCTTTCCGCCTGCGAGGACGATAAGGGCCTGAACGTCAAGTTCAAGTTCGACCTCGACACGAATGAGGGCAAGAAGGCGTACGGCCTGCTCAAGCGCGTCCTCGTGCACCAGATGTCGGTCGGATTCCTCGCCCAGAAGACCGCTTGGGTCAAGGACGAGGGCGACCAGTGGTCGCACCGCCGCATCGAGAAGGTCAAGCTCTTCGAGGTCTCCGTGGTGCCCATCGCCTGCAACCAGCAGGCCGAGGTCACCGACGTCAAGAGCGGTCGCGCCATCTCCAAGGACAACGAGTCCCTCATCCAGCAGGCCGTCGAGTGCCTGCAGGATGTGCTCAAGAATGTCGGCTCCGATGACGATTCCGATGAGGACGGGTCCGAGGAGACCGACGAGAAGGCTCATGCACTTGCCGAGCGCAAGTCTGAGATAGCAGAAATCGCCGAATACCTCGGCGGAGCAGTCACCGATTAGGAGGACAAACATGCGCATTAAGGAGCGTATCGCCGCCGAGAAGAAGGCGGCACAGGACATCCTCGCCAAGGGCGAGGAGAACCTCACCGATGAGGAGTTCGAGCAGCTGAAGCAGCACGTCACCGAGGCTAAGAAGCTCGAGGAGCGCGCTGCCCTGCTCAAGGACGGTGCCGAGATTCTCGACAACGCCGCCGAGGGCAAGAACCTCGAGCAGAAGAAGGAGGAGAATGCCGTGACCGCGAAGAGCATCGGCGAGCATTTCGCCAACGAGTTGAAGGCCAAGGGCCTCGACGTCGCCCAGGCGAAGACCATCAACTTCGAGACCTCCGAGTTTGAAATCAAGGCCTCTACCGATGTGAATCTCACCGGTGGTCCCACCGGCTCCAACGCCCCGTACCTCACCGAGCTCGACGACCCCGTCTTCGCCACCCGTCAGGACCTGCTCATCGTCAACCTGTTCGGCAAAGGCACCATGGGCGGCCAGGTGCTGAAGTACCCGGTCTACGGCAAGCTCGAGGGCAAGCCCGGCGAGACCGCCGAGGGCGCAGCCGCCGCACACACCCACTTCCCCGACCCCACCTGGAAGAACGACACTCTCCACTCCGTAACGGACATTTGGGAGCTCACCGACGACATGATCGATGACCTGCCTTACGTGGTATCCGAGATCAACGACCACAACGACTACGAGTTCGACTTGGTCAAGGAGGACAAGATCTGGAATGGCGACGGCTCCAGCGACAACATCGAGGGCCTTGTCGCTCGAATCCCGACCGACTCCGTCATCGACAACACCAGCACCGAGCCGCTCGAGGACCGTATCTTCACGGCAGTCACGATGATCAAGAAGAACGTCAACCGCACGGCTGACGGCCTTGTCATCAACCCCGAGGACTATAAGACCTTGCGCCTCAAGCGCGACAAGAACGGCCAGTACTACGGTGGCGGCTTCTTCCTGCCGCCCTACAACGGCACCGGCAGCCTCGTCATCCAGCAGACCCCGTGGGGCCTGCCGACCGTGGTCACCCCGACCCAGGCGAAGGGCAACTGCGTGGTCGGTGCCTTCAAGACCGGCAAGGTTCTCTCCCGCGGCGCGCGCACGCTGAAGACCAGCGACTCCCATAAGGATAACTTCGGCTCCGGCATCACCGCCTTCCGCCTGAAGGAGCGCTGCACGCTGCAGGTCAAGTACCCGTACGCCTTCGTCAAGGTGTCCACGGACGAGACCAAGGTCGTCGCGCAGTCCGACGATTCCGGCATCGAGGTCCAGTCCGATGAGCCCGTCGCCGATACCGAGACCGCCAAGACCGCTAAGACCGCCAAGGCCGCGAAATAGCCTCGGCTGACTGATTGGAAGGGGGCATCATGACCGAATCTTTCCTCGGCGACCATACCGACTACAGCGGGCTCGATGCCCCCATGTTCAACGCCGCCGCCGTGAGCGCCATCCGCGGCTACTGCGGGTGGCATCTCGCGCCGTCCATGGAACTGACCGGCAAGGTCGGCTCGACTGGCGGCAAGATCATCCGCATCCCCGCGCTCAACGTGACCGAGGTCACGAAGCTCGCGCTGGCCGACGGCACCGACCTTCTGGAAGGTGCCCAGTGGAACGCAGGCGGTCTCGTCGAGCTTGCGTTGCCCGTCGAGCCGTGCCTGAGCGGCATCGAGTACACCGTCACCGCCGGATTCAACACGGAGGACGTGCCAGACCTCATCGCGGTCGCTCTTCAGGTCTCCCGCCGGGCGGCGAGCGCCCCCGCGGGCACCGTGCGCTCCCAGAGCGTCAACGGAGCTTCGGTGAGCTATGCATTCAGTGGGTCTGGCGCGACTTCCGTCCAGCTCATGCAGGACGAGCGCGAGATTCTCGACAGGTACAGGATTGCGAGGCTCCCATGAGTGGACGTCCTAAATCGTGCTTTGACGGATTCGGTCGACCGCTTAGGCGTCTTCGCGCCAAGGGCGAATTCGACCCGTACAATCCGCTCCACATGGTGCCCAACTGGGACGGCGCGGTCGATGAGCTCGCGTTCAACGGGTTTATCTCGACATCTTCGTCCGTGATGAGCCCCGATGGCGCGCGCGAGCAGGTAGTCACCGATGCCACGCTAACCGTGGCTGACCCCAATGTCGATATTAAGCGTGGAGACCGAATCAAGGACGGCTCGCACGTCTACACGGTGAATGTCGTCCCTTCCGTCGATGCCAACCCGTTTACAGGCTGGCAACCGACCCTCGAGGTCGGCCTTCAGGAGGTCGAGGGCTGATGCCTGCAGCAGGTCAGACTAAGGTCAAGTTCAACGACAAGTTCTTCGATGACATCCTCCACAGCGCGGGCGTCGAGAACATGTGCCTGTCCAAGGCGCAGCAGGCGCTTGCCAACGTCCGAGTGACCGCGCCCGTCGACACCGGCGCGTACCGCGATGGATTCCATATTGAGGTTCATAAATCGGCGCACCGAAACAGCTACCGCGTGGTCGGTAACGACTGGAAGACGATTTTGCTCGAATCCAAGGGCGGCTATCTCGCCCGAGCCCTGAAAGCGGTGAAGTAGATGCAGATGGTTGTTCCTCCTGATCTGGAGCTTTTCCTTTGCGGATACCTCCGTGCCGTTCTCGGCAGCAGGACCATGAACATCGAGGTCGGCAATCGCGAGGTATCGGGTTACGACGGCTCGACTCCTTATTGCGTGGTGCGCGACGATGGCGGACAGAAGACGGGCCTCACCACCTTCGACCGTTCCGTTGGAATCTCGATTTATGCGGGGAACCGGCAGAGCACACTACAGGCCGGAGAGCTTGCCAGACGTGCCTTCGCCGCGCTCACATCCCCGACAATCGCCTACGAGAAGGGGTCTCCCATTGCGGCGGTCATCGATGACGGTTGCAACGGGCCGTACCGCGTGACGGACCAGCACGATTCGAGCAAGTGCTACATGACGGTCGAGTACTCGGTCGTCGGTGCAATTGAGGATTAAGGTTAGGGCTTTGCCCTGGAAAGGAGCCTGCAATGGCTAAAGACAAGCAGGGTAACGACCTCGCAAACGTAGGCGTGCCCGTAACCGGTGCGATCTGCATCGTCCCGTACGCCGAGGACAACGTCATCACTCGTACCATGATCAGCAAGAAGAACGCCACGCCGAAGCTGCCCGAAGTGTACGCCCGCAGCACTGCTGCTCTCGGTCTCATCGCCAATGACGGAGCGCCGCAGGACTCCACCGAGACCGGCGACCCCATCGAGTTCTGGCAGGGCGGTTACACGCTCAACGGCGACACAACTATCTACACCGCGCTCACCATCGCCGAGGACAACGACCTTACCCGCGAGCTCTGCTTCGGCGAGAAGCCCGATGCCGACGGCGTCATCGCGGTCGACACCTACACGCCCGACACCAAGTGGATGGCGTACGAGGAGATCACCTACAAGAACGGCAACGTCGACCGCCGCGCCGGCGTCATCAAGGTGACAGCCAACGAGCCGGGTCAGGCCGAGCGCGGCTCCGTCCTCGGTCGCGCCGTCACCGTCAAGTGGGTGCGTGACGACCTCTACGAGGGCAAGGCCTACATCGAGGCTCACTGCACTCCGGCCGATGTCACGGCAGCCGCTTCTGCCGCCGCTGGCAAGAATTCCTAATCGAAACACAGCTTTCCCTTCTCTCGTTGGGCATCGCGCTTCGGCGCGGTGCCCTTTTTTTATCGGGGGACCCCGGCCGAACAATGTCCATGTCGTAAGAGGCCATTCGAGAGAAGGGAAAGTCGAGATGGCTGAAGAGGAAGAGTTCGAGCCGACCATCGAGGACTTCGAGAACTGGACCGAGGAGAAGGAGCAGGCCGAGTTCGAGCGCATCGCCGATGCGAACAAGGTCATGTATGTGATCGGCGACAACACGCTGTTCGTCCGCACGTCCGCCGGCAACGTCTACCGCCTGCCCATATGCCCGAGCTATGCCGAGGTGTCCGCAATCCAGAGCGGCACCGATGACGATGCCATGGAGCACCTTTGCTCGCTCATCGAGGGCGGCAAGGGCGGCGCGGATGCCGTCGAGCGCTTCAAGTCCGAACCGATCCAGACGATGGTCGAGGTCCTCAAGGTCTTCGGCGAGAAGTTGGCCAAGGCCCAGGGAGCGACCCTGGGGGAATAGCCCGCTTCATCGCCGAGCTGAAGGAGCACGAGGACGCCGCGAGGGCAGATTTCGCGGCTAGGGGATGGAGCCTGCAGGCCGACCTCGGAAGCAGGCTCCGCTATGCGGACGCGATCGCGCTGTTAGGTGCGCTCTCAGAAGACCCGGCGACCTCAACTGGTGCGCACGTGGCAGGTCTCAAGTATCCGACCAGTTTTGCCGACATGTTCACCGTGGCGGCGCTGACGCAGAACAAGTTCCCGTCTCCCATCCCGACCGAGGAAGAGCAGCTCCGCGCTGCCTCCTTCAAGGCCTCTGGCGATGAAGCGCAGAAGGCGGCAGAGAACATGGCGCCGCTGTTCGCTTCGCTTTACGAGTAACGAGATCGGGGGAGATCGCGCATGTCATCTGAGGTCGGTTCCGCACATATTTCGATTTTCCCCGTGATGACGGGCTTCCGCTCAAAGGTCAACAAAGAGGTAAAGTCGACCGGCGATGAAGCCAGCAATTCTTTCAAAAATGCATTCAAAAACGCCGGCGGCATAAGCGGTCGACAGCTCGGAAAACAGCTCAAGGAATCCTTCGCCGCATCCTCCAAGGGCCTTGCCGGCGATGCCCTCAAGGTCTTCACCGATGACGTGAAGGCCGCGACCAACGAGCTGAGCAAGGCCCGCATGAAGCAGGCTGACGATGCCGGGCGCGTCCGTGTGGCCGAGATGAGGCTGCAGGATGCCATCGCCAAGTACGGCGAGGGCTCCACGCAGGCAGTCGCCGCCGAGGAGCGTCTGGCGTCCGCACGCCGTAAATCAGAGCAGAGCGCCGCCGCCGTGAAAGCCGCGACCGAGAAGCTGAACACCGTCAACGAGTTCGCCGCCAAGGCGCAACAGGAGTTGGCTCAATACACGAATCAATCGTCCAACGCCTTCGCCCGCGCCGCCAAGAACTTCCTTGCCGGCGCAAGGTCGCTGGACGCAGGCAAGAGCTCCGCTACCGGCATGGCCGGCGCTCTGGGTTCCCTCGTGCGTGCCGCATCCGGCATCGACATGTGGGGGCCGATTGCGGCAAAGGCGACAGCCGGTCTCGCCAAGGTGAGGGCATCAATCGCCGACTTCGCCAGCAGCGCCAAGAACAAGATGCAGATTGCCGCAGCCGAGATCGGAAACTCCATCTCGGACGGCCTGTCACGCGCCGGCAGCAAGGTGCAGACGGTCGTCGGCAATATCGCGTCCAGGCTTCCGCAGCCGATTAAAAGCGTCTGCTCGACCGCGCACACGTGGTTCTCCAATATCGAGACAGCCGCCAAATCCGCATTCGATAAGCTGCCGGATGTCGCCAAGACCGGTATCGAGGGCGCGAAAAGCGCCGTCTCCGCCGGCATGTCCGCAATCGGCAAAATCTGCTCTTCCGCAGCCAGTGCATTCAAGAGCATTTCCACCGCTGTCGTCGGCGTTGGTGCAGGCGTTACTGTCGCGCTTGGCAAGATGGCCGTCACGGGCGGCTTCAACCGCGCCCTCAGCATCGAGGACGCGCGGGCGAAGCTGAAGGGCCTCGGCCACGATGCCGGCAGCATCGACGAGATCATGAATAACGCCCTGGCTTCGGTCAAGGGCACCGCCTACGGTCTGGGAGACGCGGCGACCACGGCGTCCCAGCTCGTGGCGTCCGGCGTCAAGCAGGGCGACCAGCTCACGAGCGTCCTCAAGACGGTCGGCGATTCCGCGCAAATCTCAGGTCGAGACTTCACGGAGATGGGCTCCATCTTCTCCAAGGTGGCTGCTTCAAATAAGCTACAGGGCGAGCAGGTCAACCAGATCCTCGACTCGGGCATCCCCATCCTGCAGTTCCTAGCCAAGCACTACGGCATCACCGCCGAGGAAGCCCAGAAGATGGTGTCCTCCGGCAAGGTCGACTTCGAGAACTTCGCAGCCGCCATGCAGGAGAACCTCGGTGGCGCGGCACAGTCAGCTGGCACCACCTTCAAGGGCGCGATGGCTAACGTCAAGGCCGCTCTCAGCCGTCTCGGCGAGAAGGCCATGACCCCCGTCCTGAACGGCCTGCGCGACATCTTTAATGCCGCTATTCCGCTTGTGGACGCCGTCACGACCAAGCTGACCCCAGTTTTCGAGCAGTGGGGAGACCTGGTCTCCAACACCATCGCACCGATGGTCGTCGATGCCTTCGAGAAGATCACGTCCGTGCTCAACGGTGACAGCTTCTCGGGCTTTTCCAGCGGCATCATGGCGACAATCCCATTGGTCGGCTCCCTGGTCGCCGCCATGGGAGGCACCGGGCTTCTCGGCACCATCGGCGAGCTTCTCGTCAACATCCCCATGGTCGGCCCGGCCCTAAAGGGCCTCGTGGGGGATTCCGCGCTTCTCGGCAACGCGCTTAAGCTGCTCGGAGGTCCCGTCGGTATCGTGCTGTCGCTCCTCACCGGCTTGGTGATGATCAGCCCCAAGCTACAGCAGACGCTCGCGCAGGTCGCCGGCACCATAGGCTCTTCGCTGATGGACGCATTCAGCACGCTCGCTCCCATCGTACAGGACATTCTCGGTAAGCTGTCCCAGGCGGCATCAGAAATCTTCCCCGTCCTTGAGGAATGCCTCGGACAGCTTTTCTCGGTGGTCGGCGAAGTTGTCGCCCAGTTGGTCTCGGTCGAAGCGAGTATCCTTCAGCCGGTTCTCGATTGCATTTCACAGCTGATTGAGCCGTTGACGAACATCATCACCACGATTCTGCCCCCGCTGACCTCGATTCTCTCCGGTTTGATCGAGCTGATCGGCAGCGTCCTGACGTTCATCATGCAACTGTTCGCCGGCATCAACTCATTCCTGATTCCGATTATCGCGGCGGTCGTCCAAGGTGTCTCCGACCTGCTGACCAAGTGCAGTCCTTGGCTCGACCAGCTCGGCTCCACCTTTGAGACCGTCCTGGACCTCATCGGCGATGCGCTTGAGGTGGTCGGCAGTGCTCTCAACCAATTCATGTCCGTCGCGGGCTACGTAATCGAGCAGGTTGTCCAGTTTTTGGTCAGCACGCTTGAGCCTGCCTTTGCGGCGATGGCCCCGTTCATCTCGGGAATCGTCTCGTCCGTCAACCAGGTGATTAGCTCGATTGCACAGATTGTGCAGGGCGTCGTCAATTTGGTTGCCGGGCTGATTTCCGGCAATTGGTCCCAGGTCTGGCAGAGCTGCCAGCAGATCGCCAGCGGTGCTGTCGGTGCGCTCGGCGGCATCCTGAGCGGAATCTACAACGCCGCGATGGCTGCGGTATCGGGTGCCGGCGCATGGCTCTGGAATGCCGGCAGCCAGATCATCGCCGGTCTCTGGAACGGCATCTCGGGTGCCATCGGCGGCCTGTACAACAACATCAGGAATGCGCTCTCGGGCTTGGTCGACGAGGCGATGAGCGCACTCGGCATCCACTCGCCCTCGCGCGTCTTCCGCGACAAGGTCGGTAAGTTCATCCCGTCCGGCATCGGCGTCGGTATCAAGCGGAACACCCCAGCGCTGCTCTCAGATGCCGACAAGATGACCGATGCCCTTGTGAACCGCGTGAGCGGCGCATCCGCGGCTGTTGATGTGGCTGCTGGTATGTCGCTCGCATCTGGCGCAAACGGCGCTCAGGGGGCAGCTGGTGGCTCTGGTGGGCTGTCTGTCGAGGACATTGTCTACGCAATCGTCACGGCACTCAGCAAGATCGGTGCGCTCAAGCTCGATGTCGACCTCAAGACGCTCGCCATGCTGCTCGCGCCTTCCATCGACTCCGAGCTCGGCAAGCGCGACGCAATGGAGGTCTAAATGGCAGATTCTAGGCTAGGTATCTACTCGCGCAGCAAGATGCTCGTCGATGACGGCACGGTCACAGTGAACGGTACGAGACTTGGTGATCTTGGCTGGTACCTGTCCTCCGCGCCAGAGGTCGATGCCATCTCTTTCGACACGTCCTACGCGACCGTCACCGGAGCCCATGGCTCGCGCGACCTGTCGCTCACCGATGGGAGCGGTCTGGCCTATGCCGGCAGGCGCGCGGTGACGCTCCATCTGCGCACGGTCGGCACATGGCAGGAGGCGGTCGAGTCCAAGGTCACACTCGGCTCCATCGTTGGTCGCGACGCTCGCATTACGTGGCGCGCACTCCCCGGCGATTTCGTTGGCAGGCTCGAATCATCCAACCCCAGCGAGGTCTGGCAGGGCGGCGTGTTCGCCTACTACGAAATCGACCTGACGATGAGCGCCATGCCTATGCTGTACGGCAGGAAAACGACGGTGAGCGGTACGAAACTGACCGTGAGTGGCAATTGCCGGGTGTTCCCGACATTCACCGCCAAGCTTAAGGCCGAGAAGAAGCTGAAGATCTCCCGCGCGGACGGCGTGTTCATCGAGGTCGATGCCGAGAAGAGTTTCTCTGCAGGCGCGACTGCCGTGATTGAGACTGCGCCGACCAAAGCGCGCGGCGTGTACATCAATGACGTCTTGACATGCCCGACACTCATATCGGATTTCTTCGACCTGCCAGTAGGGGACTCGACCATCACAGTGGTCGGTGCAAGCAGCATCACGACATCATTTGAGCCGCTCTGGCTCATCCCCTAGGAGACGGTCAGATGTCAAAGAGATTCATCCATTTCAACCGGTTCGGCGCATACCTCGGCGAACTCACGCCGATGCAGGCCATGCGCACGCGCAATGTCGACCAGTGCGGCGTGGACAAGGTTGAGCTCGTCCTGCTGGACAACGGCGTCGACAAGTACGACCGCATCGTGTTCTGTGACTCCATGGGGCGCACGTGCGAGTGGATCGTCATGTCCTCGCGCGAGTCGAGGGCGAAGAGTGTACCTATCTGCACCGTCAATTGCTACGGCTCCATGCAAGAACTATCGCGACACTTCATGCCGACGCTACGCCGCGGCTCCAAAGACACGCCCGAGCAGGCTCTTGCAAAGGCACTCGATGGCACCAGATGGTCGGTAGGCCAGTGCGACGAGGGCAGCGGCGAATACAGCGTCTACCACCAGTCCTCGCTAGCTTCCGTCAAAGATATAGCCGAAGCCTACAAGATGGAGGTCAAGCCGGTAATCGAGTTGTCGGCAGACGGCAACTCCATTGCCAAGCGCTCGGTCCGTCTGGTCAAGCGCTTGGGTCGAGCTAACACCGCGCTGCGCCTTGATTACGGTAACGGTCTGTCCGGCATCGACCGAGTGCTGTCCGCCGATGACGTGGTGACGCGCCTGTACTGCTACGGCAAGGGCGTGCAGACCACCGATGATGACGGCAACGCCACTGGCGGTTACTCGCGTAAGATCACATTCGCCGACATCAACGGCGGCAAGGAATATATCCAGGATGATTCGCTGCTCGAGGTCTGGGGCGTGCCCGGTCCCGATGGGTCGCTCATGCACACCGAGGGCATCTTCGAGGACGGCGACTGCGAGGACAAGGCGACGCTTCTCGCCGAGGGCAGGGCAGCGTTAGCCGAGCGCTCGAAGCCCATCGTGAGCTACGAGGGCACTGTCGAGGCCCTCGGTCGCGCGGGGTTCGATGCCAACGCCTGCGACCTCGGGGACAACCTCCAGATGGTCGATACGACATTCCCCAAGCCGCTGCGCCTGAGCGGTCGCGTGCTGGAAATCGTGGAAGACCTGCTCGGTGACGGCTCGCCTTCCACCGTGAAGGTCGGCAACGTCATCGAGGGCATCGTCAAGCGCTCCGATCGCGTGCAACAGACAATCGACCGACTGACTAGCAGTGCCGGCAGCTGGGACAGCGCCGCCACGCTAGGCAGCGCCTACCTTGACGGCCTCATCGACGGCCTGAACAAGGTGATGAACGAGACCGGCGGCTACACCTATATCAAGCCCGGCAAGGGCCTGCTCGTCTACGACAAGCCGGAAGATGCCAATCCGACCATGTGCATCCAGATCGGCGGCGGCTACTTCCGCATCGCCGACGGCAAGAATTCCGACGGTACGTGGAACTTCCGCACGCTCGGCAACGGCCATGGGCTTGTTGCCGATGCGATCGTCTCCGGTACCATCAGCGCCAATCTCATAAAGGCTGGCACCATCCAGGATAAGTCGGGCAAGAACTACTGGAACCTCGATGCCAGCGAATTCCACCTCGGCCCCGGTGCCACGCTCGACGGCAAGGACATCGCCGTCGCCGATGCCGTGATAGCGTCGGTGGACGTCGAGTACGCCCAGGGAACGTCACGCGTCACCGAGCCGCAGGGCGGATGGCAGACCACGGCGCCGCAATGGGTGTCGGGCAAGTACATCTGGACGCGCACCAAGACCACAATGCAGTCTGGCGACATCGAGTACAGCGAGCCCGTGTGCATCAGCGGCAGGGACGGCACCGATGGTGCCAAGGGGGACAAGGGCTCGACCGGTATCGGCGTGCGCGGCATCGTCGAGCAGTACTACCTGTCCACGAGCGCCACCGCGCAATCCGGTGGCAGCTGGTCGGAGGCGCAGCCCGCGTGGAGTAAGGGCAAATACATCTGGACGCGCAGCAAGATCGCGTGGACGGACGGCTCGACCACCTACACCGCGCCGTGCCTCGCCAAGGCCATCAACGGCTCCAACCAGATGGCCGGCAGTGCCATCGTCTCGCGCGTGAAGCTCTACGCTAAAAATCAATCGGACAGCGTGCCGCCGATTAATGCCCAGAATCCCGAGTTGGGATGGTCGGAGGAAATCCCGCAATGGTCGAACGGCTATTTCATCTGGGAGATGGACCGCATCACCTACGGTGACGGCAGCGTCACCCACACGGCGCCGGTGCTGGAGGCCGCGTACAACAAGGCTTACCAGAGCGCGCACGACCTCACGAGCTCACTCAATAGCCTCGACACGACGGTGCAGGACCTCGCCAAAGACGGTGTTGTGACCGAGGCAGAGGCCGCGGCCGTGAAGAAGGCCAAGCAGGACGTGGACAAGGAGCGCGAGGAGATGACCTCGCAGTACAACGCGCTGAAGTCGAACAAGGCCCTCAGTGCCCAGTTCTTCTTGTCCGTCCTCGGCCCGCGCTACACCAAGGCCTTCGGCACGACCGACGAGGGCGGCACGTACGGTTCCTACGCCGACAAGGTCGACAAGGTTCTCCGGTGCAAGACCGCCGAGGAGCTCAAGGCCGCCATGTACGAGTACGACGCCGCATTCGGAGCCTACTCGACCGCCGTGAAGGACTACGCCGACGCTGCGACCGGGGCGCGCCACGCCATCGAGCAGAAGAACGCATCGGACTACGCCGACGGCATTTTGAGCGCCTACGACGAGCAGATGGACCAGAAGGCCATCTTCGACCGCCTGACAAAAGGTGGCACCGAGCAGGGTATCTACATGCAGAACGACAGGGTGTACATCAACGCCTCGTACATGGCCACCGGCACCATCGCGGACGCCAAGGGCCGCAACTCGTGGAACCTCAAGGATGGCGTACTGAAGACCAACTACATGACCGCCAACAACATCACGGCAAACGGGACGTTCAAGTGCGGCTACACGAATTGGTACACCATGCTCACATCGGCGGGCGAGCTCGCCGGTTACCGCACCACCAATGGAAGCACCCCGACAAAAGTCGGATACATCGACTACACGGCGTCGATGCGTGACACGGATACGGGGGCCGTCTATTACGGAATCCAGATGCAGGCGCAGGGAAGTGTTCGCATATCATCTCCAATCATCTCCACCGCGGCGACGTCCGACAGAAACGTTACCACGACCTACGGACGAACCGGCTCCGTGTCTCAACCCTTGGTCTCAGAGGTGCACGACAATCACGACGGCACGGTCGGATGGCATTACGGGAACTTCGTTATCAACACGATCAACGGTCTCTTCACATCGTATTCAACGGTCGGAACGACTGGATAGAGAGGAATGCAAATGGCATACATCGTAGACTACATGGCGCATGACCCTGTTGGCAACGTCGAGGGGCAGTTGACCTGCTACGACGCGGAAGCGCTTGCCGAGGCCGAGAAGAACGGCATGGTATACATCGCCGTCATGAGCGATGGGACGCGCAAGGTTGTCAAGGCGTCGGAGGTGTCGGAGCCGTGTTCGCAGGGCCAGGACTTCGTGTTCGTGCAGCCAACCTATGTAGACAAGCGCACTGCTGCCACGGTCGCGTGCTTCGACGCGCTCTCGGCCATCGTCGACCCTCAACCGGCCACGGCTGACGAGACGGGGGAGGAGGTCGCGCAGGTTGACCCCGTGGAGGCCTTCAGGGCTGCGCTCGCCGCGCTCAAGGCGTTGGAGGCTAAGGAATGATCACTCACGCGATAGCGCTCAGCAACTCGTAAAAATCCGGCGGGGGACAGATGTCCGATTATTGACCGCAGCAAGCAACTAAGGGGGTCAAGATGGCTCTAGACAACTTCCGCCGCATCACCATCGATGTGGACACGGCAAATGACTACATCCCGCCAGTGATGCTCTCCGGCGGCGATTCAAACGGTCGCACGCTTCTGGTCAAGCTGACAGACAACGGCAAGGTGATCACGTCTGCCGCCGGCATCACGGCGAAGCTGGCGTACGCCGATGGGTGCGGCAACAGCGGCTACAAGACGATGACCTCGGTCAGCGGGTACGAGACCGCCGCCTGGGAGTGTGCGGCACCCGGCAGCGTGCTCAAGACGGATTCAGCGCATCTGTGCGTCCAGTTCTGGCAGGGCTCCGATGTGGTCTGCACGCGCGTCTTCCATGCTTCCGTTGACCGAAATCTCGTATCGCTCGAATCCGGCACGACCAGCGGCGATGCGGTCAAGGAGCTTTACGACACGATCGCGAACCTCAATCAGGTCATTAACCGCGCCAACGCATCAGCGAACAAGGCTGATTCGTCCGCCGCTTTGGCAGACGCCAACGCCGACGCCGCGAACAAGGCGGCAAGCGCAGCCAACGCAGCCGCCAAGCAGGCCAACGCCGCCGCAGCCGCGACCAAGCCGTACTACATGCAGGCTGGGGAGCCAGCCCGCGACAAGCGCGTGGACGGCATGCTGTGGCTCAAGACCAACGAGAGCACCAAGAAGATCGCGGCATTCAACCGCTGGGACGCGGGCCTGCCCGGCACGGCACTGTGGCCCGGCGCCACGACATTCCCCTCCGATAGCACGTATCCCGACGAAAAAGGCGCTTGGACCGCCTTCGGCATCTAAAGAAAGGACAACATCATGGCAAGCCTCGTAACCTTCGCCAAGAAGCTCTGGAAGGACAAGGACGGCGGCAATACCCCAATCACCGCCGCCGAACTTAATCGCATGGAGGGCGGCATCAACGACTGCGCCACCCAAATCAACAAGCTCGGGAATTCCGTATCCCTGGGTGACGGAAATGTTACGTTCAGGAGCGTTTTTGTTGCAAACAAGGATTCAGAGGTCTCACTGGTTGGTCGCAGCAATCAGACGTATTTCATTTTCGGGCCGGGCGGAATCGTCGCCACGGTAACGCACTGCGTTGGCAAAGAACCGTCCGTCTCTCAGGCGTCAGGGCAGTCCATGACAGCCACAAATGGATCACAAGACGGAACCGTGGTTATCAAGGTTGGCGTCCAAAGCGTCAGACTTCTAATCGGCTCCGTATTTGATTTCTCAGTGCAGTAGTAGCGATTAGCATTCCGTATCCCAAAGCACAACGATCTGCAATGAGGCGGTACGTGCCAGAGTCGGCGGTAATATGTCGCTCGACAAACCTCAGCCTATTCAGGTCGCGGTGCAAACCGCGACATCAGACTATGTGCTCTGCGTTCTGATGGATGGCATCTACCTGTATAACGATGCGGAAGAAAAGGTAATCTGGCATATTACAGCGCCAAAATAGAAGCATCCCGCGCTCTACGACTTCACCCAATCATCCCATGAGCCGTTTGTGCAGTTGCGCAGGTAAATGCCGTAGGATGCGTTGTTGCTCCAGAGAATCTGGGACCTGTATTTAACGTTATTGGCTATGATGACGTTGATGATGGTTATCCACGCGCCTTTGATTTCTGACGGGGCGTTATCTGGGTTGAAGGCCGTGTACAGTCCGGTTTCTGTCAAATCATTCAGCGAAATTTTGCTTTCGCCTTGGCTTATGTTTATAGACAGACGCTGGGATACGGAATCACCATTCCATTGCCGCCGTGTATGAATCGCTAGCACGTGCCACGACCGTCCTGAAACTCTGCAAATAGTGGCTCATAGCGGTATTGACCGTCGAATGCCCCAGTGCCACGGCTATGTCCTCGATGGCGGCTCCGCGCTCAAGCGAGATGGTCGCCCACGAGTGGCGCAGGCAGGTCATCGGCACATGCGGTAGATGGAATCGCTTGCAGAACGCGCGAAACCGCCTAGCCACGGCATTCGGGTCGAGCAGGCATAGGCGACCAGACCTGCGCGCCCCACGGATGGCACGCAGGCGCTCAAGTGCGAAACGGGGGAGTTTCAGCTTGCGGTCTGACAGCTTGGTCTTGCATCCCGTCTCGATGACCTCGCCGCCGACCACGTGAAGTCCGCGCTGTACATGTACCCAGCCAGAGCGCCAGTCCACATCCTCGATTCTCACGGCGCACGCCTCGCACCTGCGCAGACCCAACGCGGCACCCAAGAGCACGGCGGCCTCGAAGGGCTGTCCCACGATGGCTTTGAGCGTCACGCGCTCCTGTTCGGCAGTGAGTGTCGGCCGGCGCACGGTCGGCTTTTGCGGCAGCTCCACGCCCTGCGTCACATCCCAGATTCTGAGCTGGTGGCGGCGCAGCACCCAGCGGTATATCTGGCGGAAAGTCTTGTAGGCCTTCTCGGCTGCGCCCGGCAGGTCGAAGGAGTCCACCCAGTCCTGAACCTCCTCAAAGCTGATCGTCTCAATCTCGCGTTTGCCCCACTGCGGCATCAGGTGGCAGCGGATGGCGCTTCGGTAGCCCTCCAATGTGGTGGCTCGCAGGCGCTTGCCCTTGTCGCCCATGTACTCAGTTACGGCGGTGGAAAACAGCATTTTTGACAATCCTATCTCTTAGAAATCCCAGACGTTTCGCATAGTAGCTCGCCGCGTTACGTCTGGGATTTTTGGCATTAAAACGCGGGGGACATGGCTTGGATACTCGCAATAAATACCAAGCGTAGGAGGGGGGTGAGTGGATGGAAGTGCTAAAGCTCTTTGCGCCTTATGGCCCTGGTTGGCTCGGCGGCGCGGCGCTTGCGCTCATCGCCTTTTACTTCGGAAAGCAATTTCTCGAAGAGTACAAGCGCCAGAACGAGCGTAAAGGCGAGATTGACCTTAAGCGCGAAGAGCGCAAGCAGGATGAAGTCAAGGAGCGTGCTCAGCGCGACCGTGAGCGGTCTGAGATGGAAGGGCGAATCGCCGCCCAGATGGAACGCTCGAACTCACTGATGGAAGCAATGAAGACCCTCATGGAGTCGGTTGTTACATCCAATGAGGTCTTGCACAACGACCTTGCGCACAGCCAGGCGAGAAGCCAAGGCATGGCGCAGAAGGTCGACCACATCTGCGATCGGGTTGACCTGCTCTATGACAAGGAATCAGGTAGATAGGAGGAAAAATGACTACCGATGACATTATCCACAAGCTGACGAGCCGAAAGTTCTGGCTGTGCACGGCTGCTTTCTTGGGCTCCGTCGCAACCAGTGTGGCCGGCATCGCCACGGACAACCAGACCGTCGCCGCCATCGGCACGGTGTGCGGGGTCGCGAGCGCGGCCATCTATGCGGCAGCCGAGCAGGCGGTCGATGCAGCCCGCCTGAAAGCAGGTGGAGCGAATGACCGAGACTAAGGCCGAGCCTAAGCGCAAACTGCCGTTGCGGAGTGCCTTTGCCGTTGTCCTCGCCCTTGTGGCAGCGCTTGCCGCCCCGCTCAGTGCAGAAGCCTACCAGAGCCAAGATGCCTTCGTGAGCAATGGACACGGCTACCTCAACGCCCAATACTTGGTTATCCACGAGACAGCAAACCCCGGCGCGTCCGCGTGGAATCATGTGCTGTATTGGCGCGGCAATGATACGTATGCTGTCCATCATGTGATGGAGCTGGACGGCTCCACCGTGTACAACACGGTGCCGGAGAACCGCTTGTGCTGGCACGTGGGTAATGGAAATTACGCCACGGTCGGTATCGAGCTTGCCCACGCGACCAATGCCAGCGACTTTGCCAAGCAGTGGACTGAAGCGGTCAAGTGGACGGGAGATGAACTCCGCTCCCGTGGTTGGGATACTTCCCGCCTTTTGAGCCACTATCAGGCGGCTCGAATCTGGGGCGGCTCCGACCATACCGACCCTAACGGCTATTTCCGCCAGTACGGCAAGAGCTGGAATGAGTTCGTGCAAGCGGTCGCTAGCTACTTGGGTAGCGGCTACATCGCACCGACCGCGCCGACCGATGCCAATGGCGGCACGTATCAGCCCTCCACTTCTGCCACTCGCACGAGTTTCCCGAAGTCCACGGGCAAGAGCGTCAATATTCATTACGCCCTTCACAACCGCTACGGCGCGTGGAATGATGCCGTAACCAACTTCAACGACAGCAACACCGAGGGTTTCGCGGGTATGCCCTACGGCTCCCACGACATGCTTATTGCTTGGGTGGATAGCGGCACGCTTCGCTATCGCGTCCACACCAAGGAAAGCGGCTGGCTTGATTGGGTACAGACCGCCAATTACAACGATTCTGTAAATGGCATGGCGGGAATCTGGGGCCAGACCATCGACGGCGTTCAGATGTACTACATCACGCCTAACGGTGACTATAAGCAGGTCTACTATCGTTCTCAGGACGTCGCTCACGCTGGCTACTGGGACGAGGTCTGCGATGATGGCTCCACCTACGGCGGCGATGATTACGCGGGTATGTACGGATACGCGCTTGATCGTCTCCAGTGTTACGTGTCTGACGGTACCCGTCGATGATGGGCATCGTCATAGCCTTTATCCTCGGCTCCACCTTCGGCAGCATGATCTTCTTCTTGGCTCTATGCCTTGTCGGGGCATTCCGAGACGATTAAAATAAAGGCGCATACAAACCTCATTTGAGGTTATTGGCCCCGCTCCCGATTGATGGAAGTGGGGCCAATTTTTTATCTAGTGGTTATCCCCGCGTCCTAACTCAGTCCATAAGTTCTGAAATATGCACTACTATGGAGACCTATAGAAATGTATAACTGCACTATGGAGCACTATGGAGACCTATAGAACACTTATCTACTACTCCGCCGAGGACTAAGGACGCGCGGCGCGCATGGCAGGCTCCCGGACATATCGCACCAAGGTGCTCGTCCTCGACAAGACGAAGCTCAAAGAGACCGACCTGATCTTGACGATGCTTGACGAGCGGGGACGGCAGGTTCGTGCAGTGGCAAAGGGCGCCCGCAAGCCCGGCGGACGCCTGGCTGCGCGCTGCGAGCTGTTCTGTACGGTCGATATGCTGCTCGCACATGGACGCTCGCTCGACGTGGTTTCTCAGGCCGAGCTTATGGAGGCGCCGCTCGGCGCTGCGCCCGATTACGAGACGACCTGCGCCGCAAGCGCGATCGCCGAGGTCGCGCGCGTGTGCTCGTTCGAGGACGCCGAGGACCCGTTTACCTTTGCCATAACGCAGCGAGCGCTTGCCCTGGTGGGCAGCGGGCTTGACACGGCACATATGGACCTACTTGTGGCGGCATATGTCTTTAAGCTGCTATCGCACGTTGGCTATCGTCCCGATTTTTCGGCCTGTGTGCTGTGCGGAGACCCCATGCTGTCGTATTTTTCAGCCCAGGCGGGCGGTCTCATGTGCGGGTCGTGCGCGTCGAGCGTTCCAGGTGCCGAACTGGTGTCGACCGGTGAGACCGCATGGCTGCGCGCCCTCATGTCCATGACCTTCGATGCGCTCATGGCCGAGCGAATCGACCCGCATACGGCGGCATTCCTGCTCGGGCTTTCGCATGTTTGGGCTGCGACGCACACCGATCAGCGCCTCCGCGCGATGGAATTCATGTTGGGTCGGTGATGATGCGCAGGCGCGGGCTGCTTGTGGTAACATACCGACCTGTAGGTACCTCGACCTTGGTTGTTCGCTCCACCGGCGGCTTCCCAGTCCGAGGCGAATCGAGTCGCCCGTGGGCGACGCAAAACGAAAGGTGAAACAATGACTGTTTCCAAAGAGCGCAAGGCGGAGCTGACTGCCCAGTTCGGTAACACCCCGGTCGACACCGGCAACCCCAAGGTTCAGGTCGCCATCCTGTCCGAGCGCATCAAGGAGCTGACCGAGCACATGAAGTCCCACCAGAAGGACTTCCACACCCGTCGTGGTCTGCTCATGCTCGTCGGTCGTCGTCGTCGTCTTCTCTCCTACATCAAGAAGAACGACATCGTCGAGTACCGTGAGCTCATCAAGGCTCTGGGCATCCGCGACAACATCCAGTAGGATTTGTACATGCTAAGAGCGTCCTGCGCAGCGGGGCGCTCTTTTTGTGTAAGGGCGCGAACAATCACGCTCTGAAGCGTGGCGGGGGCAGGGGGCCCGCGTCACATGAGAAGCCCGCAGACAAGGGGTCTGCGGGGTTAAGGAGAACAATGACACTCGTATCCAAGACCTTTGAGCTGTACGGCAAGACCTACACCTTTGAGTCGGGCGAGCTTGCCAAGCAGGCCACCGGCGCCTGCCTGGTCAAGCAGGGCGACACCACGATGCTCGACACCGTGGTCGTCTCCAAGGAGCGTAAGAACTACGACTTCTTCCCGCTGACCGTCGACTTCAACGAGAAGATGTACGCCGCCGGCCGCATCCCGGGTGGCTACCTCAAGCGTGAGGGCCGTCCCAGCGAGAAGGCCACGCTCACGGCCCGCATGATCGATCGCCCGATTCGCCCGAGCTTCCCGGATGGCTTCCGCAACGAGGTGCACATCGTCGCCACCTCGCTCGTCGCCGACCAGGTCAACCCCTTCGATGTCATCAACGTTATGGGTGCTTCCCTGGCCATGACGCTTGGCGGCGTGCCCTTCGAGGGCCCGCTTGCCTGCGTGCGCATCGGCCGTAACGTGGAGACCGGCGAGTTTATCGTCAACCCCACCTACGAGGAGCGCGAGAACTCCGATCTGGACCTGGAGCTGGGCGGCTCTGCCGACTTCATTTCGATGGTTGAGGCCGGCGCCGAGGAGATCTCCGAGGACGACATGCTCGCCGCCATGAAGTTTGGCCAGGAGGCACTTGCTGCTTTCTGTCAGGCTCAGGACGAGTTCGTCGCCGAGTGGGAGCAGGTCAACGGCCCAATCGTCAAGAAGGAGTACCCGCTCGACCAGCCCGTCGAGGAGGTCCAGGAGCGCATCTTCGCCCACTACGACGAGATGGCTGCCGCCCTTCGTGACGCCGACAAGCTCTCCCGTATCGGCAAGGTCGAGGCTCTGAAGGAGTCCATCCGCGCCGAGTTCACCGAGGAGGAGCAGGCCGCTTGGGAGCGCGAGATCCCCGTGGCGCTCAAGAAGCTCGAGAAGAAGGCCATGCGCACCATGGTCGTCGAGACCGGCGAGCGCGTCGACGGCCGTGCCGCCGACGAGATCCGTCCCATCATGGTGAAGGACAACTACCTGCCGCTCGTTCACGGCTCCGGTCTGTTCCAGCGTGGCCAGACCCAGGTGCTCTCGGTTCTTTCGCTCGGCATGCTCAACGAGGGCCAGCGTCTGGATACCATCGAGCCCACCGAGGGCAAGCGCTACATGCACCACTACAACTTCCCGCCTTTCTGCACCGGCGAGACCGGCCGCATGGGCAGCCCCAAGCGCCGCGAGATCGGCCATGGCAATCTGGCCGAGCGCGCTCTGCTTCCGGTGCTTCCCGACGAGAACGAGTTCCCCTACGCCATCCGCGTCGTCTCCGAGGTCATGGAGTCCAATGGCTCCTCTTCGATGGCTTCGACCTGCGGCTCCACGCTCGCCCTTATGGACGGCGGCGTGCCCATTAAGCGCCCGGTCTCCGGTATCGCCATGGGCCTGATCCAGGAGGAGGGCAAGACCGTGGTACTGTCCGACATCCAGGGTCTCGAGGACTTCCTGGGCGACATGGACTTTAAGGTCACCGGCACCACCGAGGGCATCACCGCCCTGCAGATGGACAACAAGGCCACCGGCCTCACCTTCGACATCCTGGCCCGCGCTCTGCAGCAGGCCAAGGAGGGTCGCGCCTTCATCCTGCAGAAGATGCTCGATGTGATCCCCGAGCCGCGCCACACCACGCGCAGCACCGCTCCGCGCATCGTTTCCATCCAGGTTCCGACCGACAAGATCCGCGACGTCATCGGTTCCGGCGGTAAGGTCATCCGCGGTATCCAGGACGAGACCGGCGCCTCGGTCGACATCCAGGAGGACGGCACCGTCTTTGTCGGCGGCACCGGCGAGTCCGTCGACCAGGCCGTCGAGCGTATCAAGCTCATCATCAAGGTTCCCGAGCCGGGCGAGGAGTACACCGGTCGTGTGGTCTCCATCCAGCCCTTCGGCGCCTTCGTCAACCTGCTGCCCGGTAAGGACGGCCTGCTGCACATCTCCCGCGTCGCCAAGGGCCGCGTGGAGAAGGTCGAGGACGTCCTCAACGTGGGTGACGAGGTCAAGGTCGTCGTCATCGAGGTCGACGATCGCGGCAAGATCTCGCTCGATCGTCTTGACAAGCCTGAGGCCCCTGCTCGCGCCGAGGGTGCCTCCGAGGGCGACGGCGAGCACTTCCAGCGCCGTGAGCGTCCGCGTCGCGAGCGCTCCGAGCGCAGCGACCGTCCGCGCCGTCCCGGTG
>OJAI01000551.1_pt1 | contig 25629 bp, 27 predicted proteins | sample 1588891 | NCBI WGS metagenome assembly OJAI01 (sample SAMN03283255) | human gut metagenome | biome: human-associated habitat; material: feces | host: Homo sapiens | place: USA | collected 2013 | reverse complement strand
TCTGTATTCAGTACGTTTTAATTATTTGTACTGTCTACTTTTGAGAATCGTATCAATTTTAGGCGATTTTTTTTATCATTTTTGGCATAAAAAAGAAGGTTGATATATCAACTAAAATTTCTTAAATTTTTAGTGGATTTTTTTTAATTTTAGATTTAAGATATCATCAAAATAAGGGGAGAATTAAGGGGGATATGTTTGACAATTTGATGGTAAAAATCATCATTGTCCTAGTATTTTTTATAATGGTTTTCTTTATATTGCCATTAGATATTTTTACTTAGGCATGATGAAAAGACTGTATTTTACAGTCTCTTTTATTTTGGAGGATATGCGGTATGAAAATAAACAAAACAAATGCTATGCGTGAATTAGATAAACATAATATAGAATACGAAGTATTGACGTATGATCATGGTAAAGATGCTGTAGCAGGGGATGTGGTTGCCAATATGTTGGATGAGGATCCAGAAAAGGTATTTAAGACCTTAGTTACACAGGCAAATACCAAAGAATATCTTGTCTTTATGCTGCCGGTTGATCATGAATTGGATCTAAAAAAAGCAGCTGCTTTAGCTGGTGTTAAAAAAGTAGAGATGATTCCTGTAAAAGATATCACAAAAATTACTGGATATGTCCGCGGTGGCTGTTCACCTTTAGCCATGAAAAAAAAGTTTAGGACGCATATCAATGAATCAGTATTAAACAAAGACTTTATTTACTTTAGTGGTGGAAAGATTGGTTTACAAATCAAATTAGAGCCAATGAAGATAATTCAATTATTAGATATTCAGGTTGGGGATATTATCAAGTAAACTATTTTGAAAACCCTTACAAATATGGTACACTTATGTTCGAGGTGATTTTAATGTGGACAGATAATAGTGTGCTGTATCAAATATATACGCTAGGTGCTTTTGGTTGTCCTTTTGAAAATGATAATGTTTTAGAGCATCGTTTTAAAGATATTGATTTATGGATAAATCAATTAAAAGACTTAAATATTGATGCTGTATTGTTCAATCCGATTTTTCAATCACATTCTCATGGATATGATACGATTGATTATTATACGATTGATAATCGTTTAGGGGATAATAAAGATTTTAAATACGTGAGTTCACTTTTACATAAGAATGGGATCCGCATTATTTTAGATGCTGTATTTAACCATGTAGGAAGAGGATTCTTTGCCTTTGAAGATGTCTTAAAAAATCGTGAAAATTCTCATTATAAAGACTGGTTTTACATTAATTTTTATGGCAATAGCGCTTATGATGATCATTTAAGTTATCAAGATTGGGAAGGAAATCAAAATCTTGTAAAACTAAATCTGCAAAATCCAGAAGTCGTAGAATATATCATGAATGTTGTGCAGTTCTGGAAAGATGAATTTGAGATTGATGGATTGCGTTTGGATGTAGCTTATTGTCTTGATCAAAACTTTTTAAAAACATTACATTCTAGGCACCATGATTTGTTTTTAATGGGTGAAACGCTGCATGGCGATTATAATATGTGGGTAAATGATCAAATGTTAGATAGCTGTACGAATTATGAATGTTATAAAGGGTTATATTCTAGTCTGAATTCTTATAATCTTTTTGAAATCATGCATTCTTTGCATCGCCAATTTGGAAAAGATAACTGGTGTTTGTATCGTGGAAAACATCTAGTGTGCTTTGTTGATAATCATGATGTACCAAGAATTGCGACTCAGCTACAAAATGAAAACCATTTACCATTGATTTATGGTTTATTGATGACCATGCCAGGAATTCCTTGTATCTATTATGGAAGTGAATGGGGAATCAAGGGACAAAAGAATTGGAACGATACAGAATTAAGACCGCATATTACGCATTTTGAAAACAATGAATTAACAAAGAGAATCAAACGATTGATTGAAATCAAACATGAACATAGTGCACTTCATACAGCAAATTTTGAACAGATTGTCTTGAATAACACATATTGTATATTCAAACGAAATAGCGAAGAGGAAACTTTATATATTGCCATAAATATTTCCAATGAGCCAGTTGCTTTTAATTTGGATCTAAATGGTGAATATGTAGATTTGATTGATGAGAATCGTCTTTCAATTGATCATATGCTAGAAATGCCGGCTTATTCATTAATGATTTTAAAGGCAATTTAAAAGGACACATTGTTGTGTCCTTTTGTATTTATAAGATTGAACCAAATAACATATCGTTATAATCAGGAATAGGCCAGTCGTTTTTTGATACATTGTTTTCGATGGTATCTGTTAAAGCACGAATGGCATCCATCAAAGGTAAAAGTTCATTTGCAGCAAAATTAGCGGCTTCTCTAGCACCAGAATGGGATTTTTGAATCAATTCTTCTAATTTTTCAAGATGTTTATTAACGATTTCCAATGGTGTATTGATATTAAACAGTAATTTTTCTTCCATTGGAGAAGTAATTCCACTAGACTTCTTGGTTTGAATAATTGTTGCCAGCTTGGACTCATATTCAAATACAGCTGGTAGGATCTGTTTTCTTAACATATAAGACATTGTTTTTGCCTCAATCTCAATAACTTGATAGTAGTTAGTCAATAAGATGTTTTCACGTGCATGAAGTTCATTTGGTGTATAAACGTTGTGTTTTTCAAATAATGCTAGGTTTTTTGGATCCGTATAGTGAGGCAATGTTTCTGCCGTATTCTTTAACTCAAGCAAACCTCTTGATAAGGCTTCTTTTCGCCATTCAGGAGAATAACCATTTCCTGAGAAGATGATGCGTTTATGCTCCTTGATTGTTTTTCGAATCAGGCGAATGATTGCATCGTTTAATTCTTCTTCAGAATAACATTCAAGTTCATCAGCAAACTGTGTCATTTCCTCTGCAACAATTGTATTTAAAATCGTGTTAGGGCAGGAAATATTGATTGCACTACCTAACATTCTGAACTCAAACTTGTTTCCAGTAAAGGCAAATGGGCTTGTACGGTTTCTGTCTGTTGAGTCTCTTGAAATTGGAGGTAATGCAGAAACACCAAGTTCAAGTTTTTTATTAATTGTATCAATATATTCATCGCCTTTTTCAATGGCTTCCAGAATAGCGGTTAATTCTTCACCTAGATAAATAGATATAATAGCTGGTGGAGCTTCATGTCCCCCTAAGCGGTGATCGTTTCCTGCGGTTGCGACACTAACTCGCAATAAATCCTGGTATTCATCCACAGCTTTAATGATGGCAACTAGAGTAATCAAAAAACGAATATTGTCTTTTGGAGAGTCACCAGGTTCAAGCATGTTTTCACCTTTGTCAGTTGAAAATGACCAGTTGTTATGTTTACCTGATCCATTAACGCCGGCAAATGGTTTTTCATGTAATAGACAAACCAGGCCATGATGATTTGCAACTTTTTGCAAAATTTCCATCGTAATCTGGTTTTGATCATTTGCCAAATTTACTGGGGAATAAACAGGAGCAATTTCAAACTGGCAAGGTGCCACTTCTTTATGTTCTGTTTTGGCATATACACCTAATTTCCAAAGTTCTTCATCAACTTCTTCCATATAGGCTTTAACACGTTCTTCGATATTTCCAAAATAGTGATCATCTAATTCTTGTCCTTTGACAGGATCTGTACCAAATAACGTTCTTCCAGTAACCATTAGATCTAAACGTTTTTTATACATCTCTTTATCAATTAGAAAATACTCCTGTTCAGGTCCAACGGTAACTGTAATGTTTTTGATGTTATGACCCATAATGTTATATAAGCGAACAGCCGCTTTGTTTAAAGCATCTATTGATCGCAATAATGGGGTTTTCTTATCCAAGGCACTTCCATCATAGGAACAGAAAAGGGTTGGGATATATAATGTCTTGTCTTTGACAAAGGCAAAACTTGTTGGATCCCAAGCTGTATAACCACGAGCTTCAAATGTTGCGCGTAAACCACCACTTGGAAAGCTTGAAGCATCTGGCTCACCTTTGATCAATTCTTTACCTCTAAAATCACTAATAACCGAATTAGGTCCGGTAGGTGTAATAAAAGCATCATGTTTTTCAGCTGTGATTCCAGTCATAGGTTGGAACCAATGGGTATAATGCGTAGCACCTTTATCCATTGCCCAATCTTTCATTGCGTTGGCAACAATATCGGCAATTTCACGAGGAAGTTCCTGCCCTTTTTCAATGACACCGATCATTTGTTTGTATACAGCATGAGGCAGGTATTTTTGCATTGCACTTGTACTAAAGACATCACATCCAAAATATTCATCAACTATCTTCATCAGCGTTCTCCTTTATTTATACCCTTAATTCTAACACTGTTTATTTGCATGAGTAAACAAAAAGATAAAAAATGATTTATTGTTTCTGACTAGTTAATAGAGTAAAATAAAACATATATAAGTGGGTGATCAAATGTTTAGAGTTCCAAGACAATATAAGGATAAAGAAGTATTATATCGAAGAGTGATTTTATTTGCCGTGGTTCTGTTAATGGTTGTTTTATATTTTGAAAAAATTTTGCAGGTTTTATTATATATTTTATCAATTTGTATGCCATTTTTATTTGGTGGTGGACTTGCCTTTGTGTTTAATATCATTGCAAATAATTTAATGCGTGCCGGAAATATCTTATTTAAGATTGAAGAGCGTAAAATTTATCGTGTCATCGCAAATATTCTATCCATTGTGATTGTTTTAGCTTTGTTTTTAGGCTTTGTTTTTTTGCTGGTTCCTCAGATTTTTGCTTCCTTGGAAACAATCATCAATAATCTTCCTGAAACTTTAAACTCTTTCTATCATTGGGCATATCGTACTTCCAGTTCGATTCCTTCTTTACATAATTGGATTCAGGGGTTAGATTTAAACGTCTTAGATTTTGATAATTTATCAAACTGGTTCAATGATTTTATCAACTGGATTTTTTCCGGTGGAGCAAACAATATTTTTGGTTCTGTGTACCAAGTTATCTCTACGACATTTTCAATTGTACTTTCAACCTTTGTTGCCCTGATGTTCTCTATTATTGTTTTATTCAATAAAAGTACGGTTGTTAAAGAATCCAAAGGTTTATTAAGAGCGTATATGCCAGATGATATTTATGAAAAAACATTGCATGTACTACGTTTAATTGCCCGCACTTTTACACAGTATATAGGTGGGACATGTACCGAGTGCATCATTTTAGGAACTTTGGTAACAGTTGGTGCAACGCTATTGAATATACCTTATGCTACTCTAGCAGGAATCATTGTTGGTGTTGGGGCTCTTGTTCCAATGTTTGGTGCTTTGATTGCGGCTATTATTGGAGCTTTATTTGTAGCTACAGAATCGGTGCAGTCAGCTGTTTATTTTATGATCATGTTTATTTGTATCCAACAGGTAGAAGGAAACTTTATCTATCCAAATGTAGTTGGACGTTCTGTTGGCTTCCCTCCAATGTATGTAATCGTGGCAGTAACAGTAGGAGCAAGTTTAGGTGGTATCTTAGGAATTATAATTTCTATTCCAGTCTGTTCATGTATTTATCAACTTGTTAAAGAAGATGTTGTCATGCGTTTGAAAGTTAAGAAGCATTCTACGACTAGTAGTTGAGGGTAGGAAGATTTATGAATCGTAGTGCAATATGCATCAAGATGTTGATGTTACTAAAGGCAAGAGGGAAAATGAATACATTAGAACTTGCCAAAGAGTTAGAAACAAATCCTAGAAATATACGAGAGTTTAAAAAAGAGTTGGTTACTGCGGGTTATAATATACAAGAAGTAAAAGGAAGATATGGTGGATATTATTTAGACGAAGATTGTTTGTTTCCGTCCTTGAAATTAACAAAAGATGAAATTGACGCCTTAAATGAATCAAGAGGAATCGTTGATTCTCATCCTGAATTTGTAGGGCGTGATTTTTTTCATAGCGGTTTAGATAAAGTCTTATGTGCAGATAAAGATGCTAAATCTATGATGCACTATTATGTAAATCAGACTGGTTTGGCACTTTCTTTGCAAGAATATAACATGGTTCAAACGGTACAGTTGGCAATGGACAGGAAGCAAAGCGTAGAAATCTCTTATCAGACTTTATCACAAAAAGATGTTTCAACATTTTTGTTGGATCCGTATGAAATCATTCATTATAAAAATGCGTATTATGTGATTGGATTTAGTCATAAACGAAATGAATATCGCACCTATCGTTTTTCTATTCAACGCATGAAACAATGTAAATTGACGAATAAACGATTTTTACGCGATTCTTCCTTTAATGTTGCGTCTTTTATAGGAAAAGAATCATTGATAAAGGCAAGTTTTATTCGTTTTGAGATTTTGGTCAAGACGGAATTTATTCGTATGTTTAAAGAGCAGTACTGGGGCTTGGATTTTAAAGAAATCAAGAAGAATGATGGGATTCTTTGCACATTTATGGCTGAAGATCCCAATAAAATCTATCAGCAACTTTTCTTGTTTCAAGATAAGGCAAAGCTTATTGCTCCATTAGAAAATAAAAATGAATACTGTAGGATGGTGAAAGATATTTTGCATATGTATCAAGAGTAAGATAAAATAAGTAAGGTGAAAAGAATGATACATGTAAGTGATTTGCTCAATTATAAACGTTGTCCCAAATACTGTTGGAATAACGTTCATAGAAAACATCCCTTTGAAGGCTTTTACCATATGGAAAAACCTTTTAGTGATTACTGGAAAGAATATTTAAATATACAAAATGCTCCTTGTGGTCAGGTTGGTGACACCAATGAAGATACTTTAAATCTATTAAAAAATAGTGATGTAGTATGTTCAGTTCGTTTTGAGTATAGAAATTGTCGTACCCGGATTCCTGTTTTGATGAAAATGGAAGATGGGTATAAAGCTATATATCCACATTTAAGTGCTTATCCAAAAGAATCCGAAGCGCAATTGATGAAAATCAATATACAGATTGCCCAAAGTGCTGGTGTACATATTACAAGCAATGAAATCATCTATTTGAACAAAGAGTACATTCGAAAAGATTATTTAGATTTAAACGAATTCTTATTACGCAGTGATCATTTATTTAATCGGCGTAATAAACCATCTAAAACAATTGATGAGTGTATGGAACAATATGATTTTGATTTAGATGAATGGATCGATACGGTTCAAACATTGTTAGATAGTCCAGAGTTTACATTGGATCGTTCCAAAAAGTGTACAACAGGAAGAAGATGTTCTTATTACGATGATTGTTTTGATGAATCCAAACTCCCAGACGATTCTATCTTATTTTTGACGACATCTTCACATAAGCTACAAGCCTATGCCAATGGAATTCGACGTATATCGGATCTTGAGCCGGAAGATATCGAAGGATTTAAGTTGCAATATGCACAATATATGGCAAGTAAACATGGCATATTTTATGATAAAGCGGCTTTAAAAATTTGGACATCCATGATTCAATATCCAATTTCATATCTTGATTTTGAATGGGATACCTTTGCAATTCCACCATATGAGAATATGAAAGCATTTGACGTTCTTTGTTTTCAATATAGCCTGCATATTGAAGATGTGAATCATAATTTGAGTCATCATGATTTTTTTGATACAGCCGATTGTCGTGAAAAGTTTATTCTTTCTTTATTAGAAACTATTCCTAAAAAGGGAAGTATACTTGTTTATAACATGGAAGGTGCGGAAAAACTTCGCTTAAAACAACTTGGCGAACAATTTCCCAAATATAAGGGACAACTTGATCAAATATGTGATCGTATGATTGATTTATCTAAACCGTTTGAATGTGGATTGTTTTATGATAATCGTATGCGGGGACATTATTCTTTAAAGAAAGTGTTACCGGTTTTTACTGATGAATATTCATATCATCAATTATCCATTCAAAATGGTTTAAATGCAGTGTTTACTTACAGAACTTTTGATTCGGCTTTACCGGAACAAAAACAAGTGATTCGACAGGAATTATCAAACTACTGCAAGATGGATACCTTTGCGGAATATGTTATATTTCATGGTCTAGAAAGATATCTTAAGGAGGATGATGTAAATGCCTAATATTATCACACATATATTATTTACCGATGATGTATATGAAAAATTGGATGATCCTAAATATGATTTTCTAGAATCTAGACTTCAATTGATGGAAGTTGGAGGAAATGGACCGGATTTTTTATTTTTCCATAATTTGAATCCAACCTCATTTATGAAAAAAACACCTTTAAGAAAAATTGGAAATGAAGTCCATTCGCACTCCATTAATGATTTTTATGCAAGCGCTGTTGCTTCCATTCAAAAAGAAAAAGATCCAGAAATTCGTCAAGATATGATGACATATACTTGTGGTCACCTTTGTCATTGGGCCTTGGATAGTATCACACATCCATATGTGTTTTATCACACGGGTCGTTGTACAGGAAAGAGCAGTTGGTGGCATCATCGTTTTGAATCGTTGATTGATGCGATCATGTTAAAGGTGAAAAACGATTGTACGATTTCAGATTTTAAAGCTTATGAAACATGTGAAGTAAGTCTGGAACAAGCACGTGCCATCGCAAGAATCTATGTTCCTGCGATTCGAAATGTATATAAAGTAGATGTACTTCCACACCAAATCTTAGAAAGTTTAAATGACTGGTGTTTTGTTGAAAAGTTATTCTATGATAAAAAGGGAACAAAATTTAAGATCTCACATTCTTTTGAAAAGGTGTTGCGCACAGAAAGTATGATATCTGGCTTTTTTGTTCCAGATGAACCAGAAGATCCATTTGATACGATCAATCTTTTACACAAAGAATGGGTGCATCCTTGTGATGATACGATCAAGAGCACAGAGAGTTTCTTTGATTTATATGATCGCGCCATGCTCCGTGCCGTTGAAGCCATTCAATTGTTCTATGAGGCATGCCAGGATCCGGATGCATTACAACCATTCTTAGATTATCTAGGTGATAAAAGTTATGATACTGGTTTATCTGAATCAAAGGAAATGAAATTTTTCGATTTGGTTTATTAAAAAATGGAGCTTTAGCTCCTTTTTTTGACTGAGATTGGTTGTCAAGATCTTTTGACTTGCAAGTTAAAGACTTTAGATTTTCTCTTTGGTTTGATTAAGTTTTAGCAAAATAGAATAAGAAATAATTTTACCTAAGGTTAAAGTCTCAAGGAAAATCAGCTTAAAAAATTTTTGTATAAAAGTATACGATACCGAGCAATAGAATATTAGAAATAATTCTTGAAACTTCTGTTTACAGATAGAAAAAATATAGCTATTATGACGGGAGATACTGCATAAAAGAAGTAGAATATTTTATAGAACTAACGGTGTTGTTTTTTTTGCTTGATTAACAAAAGCTTATTGGCTATCAGAATTCGTACTATTTTCGAGAAACTCGAAAAAGAAGCAATATCCACAGAGCTTATCCAACTTCCAGACGTACATATTAAACCATGTAGGATTACACAGGGTAAAGACTGTCTGGCATGTATGGAAAAAGACAACTGCGTTTTTAAAGATGATGATTTTTTTGAAAATTTTTGTAAAGATAAAAGAGGCGGATGGATTGATTTTAGGCTCTCCTGTTTATGGTGCTGATATTAGTGCAGAGATGAAAATCTTCCTTGACCGTTTGGGACTAGCGAGCATTGGAAATCCAGATGCTTTATGTCATAAGCCGGGGGCTGCTGTTTGCGCAGTTCGTCGTGCTGGAGGTATGAATACAGTGAACACAATGAATAATGTCATGCTGTTTCGAGAAATGTTCCTTGTCGGCTCTACTTATTGGAATATGATTTATGGCAAAGATATAGGAGATGTTCTTAAAGATGATGAGGGTATGGCTAATATGAGAAATATTGGTCAAAACATGGCATGGCTTATCAAGCAGTTATGGAAATAAGGACATTATGTCGATATAAAATTCTCTAAACATGACAGTTTAAAAATCGCTGAGTAAACCACTCGTAGAACTGCGATACGAATACACTGGTAGTTGTTTTTTGTTTAAAAGGTATTTTCTTATGTTGTGCAGTCTTAATAAGTAAGAATGTATTATCACATCTTATTTTTATTTCAATCCAGGTTATTTAGGCTGTTTTGTTGAATTGGTGATGTTACTTCCTTGTTTTTTGCAGAAGGCAAAAAAATTTTATTAAAACAAATCGATATAAAAACTTATTTCTTGATTTAGAATGTGTTTTATAAAATATGTTAATTGGTTGATAAGACATACATTGAGATTTCTTAAGTGAATTCTCAGTTTTTTTATGTTGACGCGAATAAATAAAGTGATATAATTGGTATAACCAAAAAGGTTATACCAATTAGGAGGAGACATGGATCTAAAACAAAGTGCCCGAGATCTTGCGATTGAGTATTTGCTGCAAGAAATAAAAAAAGGAAATTTAAAAGCTGGGGATAAATTATTGAATGAAAGAAAGCTATCAGAAAATTTAGGGATCAGTCGTGTTCCATTGCGGGAAGCAATCTGTACTTTGTCCACTTTAGGTATATTGGAAGCACATCAAGGGGATGGTACATATGTCAGTGATTCTTATTCAAAGATTTTTTCTAATATTATAAAAAAATATGGAATATTTGATCGTTCCATGGTTGATGAAGTATTTGAGGCTCGTTCATTATTTGAGGCGGATGCTGCTAGACTTGCTGCTAGAAACCATACAGAAGATGATCTAGTTAAACTGGAACAAGCTTTAAAAAAACATGAAAACGCATTAACAGATTATTATGAGGGAAAATTAAAGGATAAAGATATGATGGAGCTGGATACAGAGATTCATCTGGGAATTGCAGCATCATCACACAATAATTTCATTTTAGAAATTGTAAAATCAATTCGTTATGTTACTCTGCAACAAGATTATTTTAGTGAACAATATACACTGGACCATGAACATTTTAAAAGATCTAGTATCATGCATCGTGAAATATTCAATGCGATCAAAGAGAAAAATGAAGATCTTGCGTATAAAAAGATGCAGGAACATATAAATGAGATACGATTAGCTTTGGATATAGAATCAATAAGGAGGGACATTAAATGAAAGAGTTAAACTGGGTTAGTTTAGGATGTGGAGTGATTGCGCATCAGTTGGCACAGGCTATGCAAAAGGATGGAAGAAAGTTATACGGCGTGGCCAATAGAACATATTCAAAAGCTATAGACTTTGCCAAAGAATATGGTATTGAAAAGGTGTATGAAAATATTGATGATGTTTTTGAAGATAAGAATGTAGATGTTATTTATATCTCAACACCACATAATACGCATATAAATTTCTTGAAAAAAGCCTTAGCCAACAAGAAACATGTGCTTTGTGAAAAATCAATTACATTGAATATTGATGAATTAAAGATGGCAAAAAAACTTGCTGAAGAAAATGGTGTGATCTTGGCAGAAGCTATGACTTTATATCATATGCCTCTTTATAAAAAATTATATGATCTAACTCATTCAGGAGCCCTTGGAGAGCTAAAAATGATTCAAATGAATTTTGGAAGTTATAAAGAATATGATATGAAGAATCGCTTTTTCAATCCTAATTTAGCAGGTGGAGCTTTATTGGATATTGGTGTATATGCATTGTCATTTGTTCGTTGGTTCATGTCTGAAAAACCAGATCAGATCCTTTCGCAAGTTCGTCTTGCCCCTAGTAAAGTAGATGAACAGGCTGGTATTTTGTTGATGAACTCAAAACAGGAAATGGCTACGATTGCCTTGACTTTACATGCCAAACAACCCAAGCGAGGCATGATTGCCTATGATAAAGGGTATATTGAGATTTATGAATATCCTAGAGCTTGTAAAGCTGTCATAACGTATACAGAAGACAATCATCAAGAAGTAATTGAATGCGGAGATACTAAAGATGCTCTATATTACGAAATTACAGATATGGAACAGACAATTTTGACAAATGAAAATGTCATGCATATAGATTTTACATATGATGTCATGGACATGATGAGTCAAATTCGTGAAAGCTGGGGATTGAAGTACCCGGAGGAAATGTAAAAATTTTCATAAATTTAAAAAAATTTTCAACATCTGTGATACAATAGACAAGGGTAGGTGAAAATATGTATACAATTTTAAAAAAGGAAGTTTTAAACCCTACAGTTACGCGTATGGTTATTGATGCGCCATTTGTCGCAAAACGTGCCAAGGCTGGTCAATTTATCATTTTGCGTGTAAATGAAGAGGGAGAGCGTATCCCTTTGACGATTGCTGATTCCGATTCTGAAAAAGGAACTGTTTCAATTATTTTCCAAATTGTAGGGAAGACAACTATGCTGTTAAATACACTTGAAGAAGGCGATAGCTTACATGATTTTGTAGGTCCACTTGGAAAGCCTAGTGAAATTGATGGTAATGAAAAAGTATGTATCATCGGTGGTGGTGTTGGATGTGCCATTGCGTATCCAACTGCAAAAGCTTTCCATGAAGCTGGTTCAGATGTAACAACCATCGTTGGTTTTAGAAACAAAGATCTTGTGATCTTAGAAGATGAATTTAAAGAATGCAGCGATGCGTATTATTTGATGAGCGATGATGGTAGTGTTGGTCAAAAAGGTGTTGTTACTTTGAAACTGGAAGAATTGATTCAATCTGGTGAAAAATTTGATAAAGTGATTGCGATTGGACCTATCATCATGATGAAGTTTGTTTGTGAACTGACAAAAAAATACAACATCCCAACGGTTGTTTCTATGAATCCTATTATGATCGATGGAACAGGTATGTGTGGAGGATGTCGTTTACGTGTTGGCGATGAAATTAAATTTGCATGCGTAGATGGACCGGATTTTGATGGACATCTTGTAGACTTTGATGAAGCAATGTCTAGAAATCGTGCTTACATGGATTTTGAAAAACATGAAAGAGAAGAAACATGCAATCTATTGAATAAGGAGGTAGCTTAATGCCGAATATGTCATTAGAAAAAATCGCCATGCCGGTTCAACCAGCTGACGAAAGAATCAAAAACTTTGAAGAAGTCGCTACAGGATATACTGCTGAAATGGCAATGGAAGAGGCAACAAGATGTTTGCATTGTAAACATAAACCTTGTGTCAATGGTTGTCCTGTAAATGTAAATATTCCAGATTTTATTGAAAAAGTAAAAGATGGAGAATTTGAAAAGGCCTATCGAATTATCTCTTTGACTTCAAGTCTTCCTGCCGTTTGCGGACGTGTATGCCCGCAGGAAAATCAGTGTGAAAAATATTGTGTTCGTGGAATCAAGGGTGAAAGTGTTGCAATTGGACGTCTTGAACGTTTTGTTGCGGATTATCATAGAGAAAATAACGATGCACCTTTGACAAAGCCAGAATCTAACCACCATAAAGTTGCTATTGTCGGCGCTGGACCTGCTGGTCTTACTTGTGCAGGTGATTTAGCAAAACAAGGATATGAAGTAACAATCTTTGAAGCTTTGCATGTTGCCGGTGGTGTATTGATGTATGGTATTCCTGAATTCAGACTTCCTAAGGAAATCGTTCAAAAAGAAATATCACATTTAAAAGAACTCGGTGTTGAAATTGTTACTAACTTTGTCGTGGGACGAAGTGACTCCATTGATTCTTTGATTGAATCAGGCTATGAAGCAATTTTCATTGGTTCTGGTGCTGGATTGCCTAATTTTATGAACCTTGAAGGCGAAAACTTAAAAGGTGTATATTCTGCCAATGAATTCTTAACCCGAATCAATTTAATGAAAGCTTATAAAGAAGGTAGTGCTACTCCAGTACAACACCCTAAAAAGTGCGTTGTTGTAGGGGGAGGAAATGTTGCGATGGATGCAGCAAGATGCGCAAGACGTCTAGGTAGTGAAGTCCATATTGTATACCGTAGAAGTATGGAAGAATTACCAGCTCGTAAAGAAGAAGTTGAACATGCTCAAGAAGAAGGTATTATCTTTGATTTACTATGTAATCCTGTCAAAGTACTTGGGGATGAAAATGGTTGGGTCAATGGTATTGAATGTGTGCGTATGGAACTGGGTGAACCAGATGAAAGCGGACGTAGAAGACCTGTCGAAATCAAAGATTCGAATTTTACGATTGATATCGACTGCATGATCATGGCAATTGGAACAAGTCCAAATCCATTGATTCGTCATACAACTGAAGGCTTGGAAGTGAACCGCAAAGGATGTTTTATCGTCGATGATAAAAACATGACAAGTCGTGCTGGTATTTATGCCGGTGGGGATGCAGTAACGGGAGCTGCAACAGTTATTCAGGCTATGGGGGCTGGTAAAAAAGCTGCAAGCTCTATTCATGAATATTTATCAGAATGAAATGTTTCAAAAAAATCATGAAAGTGTTTACATTTTCCTAAAAACGTTGTATTATTAAGTCGGATAAATTTGGAATCAGGCTCAATTCCAATATTTCATGTACCACCATCCTTCCTTTTGGTATATGAAAAGATTTATTCATATCGATTCCTTTTGATACTGGTAAAAAGCACATTATTGTGCTTTTTACCTTTTTTATGGTCTTTTATATTTTTTTGGTTTGTCAAACATGCTTTATATAAAGGCTTTTTATTGACAAACGTGCCTTTTTTATTAAAATGAATAAGGTATGTAAAAAAGGAGACTGAAAATTATGATTAGTTCGAATGATTTGAAACCTGGATTAACAATACAGGTCGATGGAGATATCTATGTTGTATTAGATGCTTCACAGAATAAAACAGCTCGCAGCGCTATGGTCGTTAAGGCAAAAGTTCGTAATCTTCGTACTGGTAGTAACGTTGAATTATCATGGGGCGGAGGAGAAAAAATTGAACCAGCTTTGATTGAAAAACGTGAAATGCAGTACTTATACGATACAGATGATTCTTTAGTATTCATGGATAATGAAACTTATGAACAAATTGAAATTCCTGCGGATCGTCTAGAATGGGAAAGAAAATTCATTAAAGCTAACGACAATGTTAATATCTCAAGCTTTGAAGGTGAAATTCTTGGGGTAATTCTTCCTGATAAGGCAACTTTACAGGTGGTTGAATGTGAACCGGCTGTAAAAGGGGATACAGCTACCAGTGCCAGCAAGAATGCAGTTTTAGAAACTGGTTTAGAAGTTAAGGTACCATTATTCATTGGACAGGACGAAATGATCGTTGTAAATACAAGTGACGGGAAATATTCTGGACGTGCAAAATAGTTTCATTAAAGAGGGCATTTGTATCTAATTATACAAATGCTTTTTTTCACTACAATATAATGTACGAAAGTTAGAAAATATAGTATTTTTTTAGTATAATATATTAGAATATTTATTAGGAGGTCTATTATGGCTCAATTATCAAGAACAAAAAAGTATCAAGATTTACGTGATAAGCTAGAAGAAGAAACAACAGAGGCTCAAGTGCAGACATCGCCTTCTCGTCTATCAAGAGTACAGGCCAGCAAATTGTCACATGCGAACCAGCCTTTATATCCTCATGAAGAAATTAACGCTAAACCAATCTCAAAAGAATTACCTAAATCTCCAGTCATGGATGATCTTTTAGATGAAGTAAAACAATATAATGTTGAAAATGGATATCGTTATACTGATGATACACAAATCAACATCTTGAAGCAGCTGGATGGAAAAGAAACACGCAGACGTAATGCACATTTTATTCCAATGGAAGATGATGAAGATGAATTAGGTTCTACAATGCAAATGCCTAAACCTACTTCAGAAGAAGTCAATGGTGTTGCCACATACATGCCAAATCAAAAATTAACTCGTATCAATCCAGTTCGAGTTGAAAAGAAAGAACCAGTAAAACAGCCTGTTGAAGAACCTAAAGAAGCAGTAAAACCAAAATCAGAACGTATTATACTAGGAAACGCTGACATTCGTGCTGATGATCCAGTGGAAGAAAGTGATAAGCTAACATTTTTTGATCAGAATACAGATGAGTTTGATCGTACTTTAGAAAATAGAGTAGAAGCAACCTCAAAGAAAAAACCAAAGAAGGTTAAAAAGACAAAGAAGAAAGCTACAAAAGTTCGTACAAATACCCAGGATGCTCCAAGTGCAAAAATGAGGATGCGTGCTGGTGATATCGATAATATTCCTGCGCAGAAAAAGACAAAAAAATCAGGAACAATCTTAAATGTCATTCTTGTTATTTTGATCTTGTTATTGATTGCATCTATTGGTGTAACAATTTACTTCATTTGGCAGATGGGACTATAAAATGGCGAAGATCAATATAGCAATTGATGGGCCCAGTGGGGTCGGTAAGAGCACAATAGCCGATATTGTGGCAGATAAACTTAATTATGTTCATCTTGATACAGGGGCAATGTATCGTTGTGTTGCCTACTATGTTTTAAAAAATGAGATTGATTATTCAAACGAAGAAGTTTTAGAAAAAGCATTAAGTGATCTAAAGATTTCTTTTCAAAACGATCACGTATATCTAAATGGTGAAGATGTCACAAAAGAAATTCGCACAAATGATATTTCCATGATGGCTTCCAAAACAAGCGCTGTACCAATGGTGCGACAAAAATTGGTCGATCTTCAAAAAGAAATTGCCAAATCCAAGGGGTATATCTTAGATGGACGCGATATATGTACAGTTGTCTTGCCAGATGCAGAAGTAAAAATCTTTATGAATGCAGATGCCAAGGCTCGTGCACAGCGTAGATATGATGAATATATCAATAAGGGTATTGATGCGGATTATGAAACAATATATCAAGATATCATAGCTCGTGATTATCAAGATTCGCATCGAAAAATTTCTCCTTTAAAAAAAGCAGATGATGCGATTGAAATTGACACATCGCATTTGACGATCGACGAAGTTGTTGATGCTGTATTAAACATAATCAATAAAGAAATTTAGAAAGGACGGTGTTGTATGATTCGAGGAACCGTAGCTATAGTAGGTAGACCGAATGTAGGAAAATCTACGATATTCAATCGACTGATAGGTGAAAGAAAGAGTATTGTAGATGATACACCTGGTGTTACAAGAGATCGTATCTATGGAACGGTGGAATGGCTTACACAGTCTTTTCATATTATTGATACAGGCGGTATTCAGATTGAAGATCAGCCTTTTTCCGAAGAAATCAATATGCAGGTAGATATTGCAATTGAAGAAGCTGATGTCATTATCTTTATCACTTCTGCCAAAGAAGGAGTTATGACAGATGATATGGCAATCGCTCGTAAACTTCAGAAGTCTAATAAACCAGTTGTGCTTGCGGTAAACAAAGCTGATAATCAGGAATTACAGATGGCAGTATATGAATTCTATTCTTTAGGTTTAGGAGATCCTATGACTATTTCTGGCGCTCATGGAATTGGCTTGGGCGATTTGTTGGATAAAGTTATTGAATTAATGCCTAAAAAAGAATTAAAGCCTTATGAAGGAATCACTTCTTTTTGTGTCATTGGTCGACCAAATGTTGGGAAAAGTTCTTTAGTTAATGCGATCTTAAAAGAGGATCGTGTTATTGTATCCAATATTGAGGGAACAACACGAGATGCAATTGATACGCCTTTTAAAGTTGATGACAAGGAATATATGATCATTGATACGGCCGGAATTCGAAAACGAGGAAAGATTTATGAGAATATTGAAAAATATTCAATCCTTCGCGCAATGAACGCCATAGAAAGAAGTAATGTTGTTTTATTTGTTATTGATGGTGAATTAGGTATTCGTGAACAAGATAAACATGTTGCCGGTTTGGCACATGAAGCTGGTAAAGGCGTAATCATTGTTTACAACAAATGGGATACGGTTGATAAAGATGAAAAGACTATGAATGCAATTGAGAAAGAAATTCGCGCTCAATTTGTATACCTTGATTATGCGCCAATTGCCTTTACAAGTGCATTGACTCACAGCAAGGTTAATAAGCTGATTCCTTTGATCGATGAAGTACATGATTCTTGTTGCATGCGCATTATGACCAATGTATTGAACGATGTAATCTTGGATGCGCAGATGATGAATCCGCCAAAACCTCATCTCGGTAAGCAGTTAAAGATTTATTATGCAAGTCAAGTAAGTGTTGAACCGCCTACGATCGTATTGTTTGTCAATGATCCAGAACTCTTGCATTTTAGTTATTCAAGATATATAGAAAATAAATTAAGAGAAGCTTTTGGCTTTGTAGGAACTCCGATTCGTATCATTGCCCGAAAGAAATCTTAGGAGGCGTTTAAGATGAAAACAGTTGTGATAGGTAGCGGTAGCTGGGGAACAGCTCTTGCGCAAGTTTTAGCCGATAACAAAGAGGAAGTCATCATTTACGGTATTGAGAAAAGCGAAATTGACGACATCAACCTGAATCATGAAAACTCTAAATATTTTGAAGGAGTGGAATTAAATCCAAACTTAAAGGCAACCGATGATATCACGGTTGTAAAAGATGCGGATATAGTTTTATTGGCTGTACCTACATTTGCGATTGAAGGTATTTGTCTTCAAATTGATCCTTACTTAAAGAACAATATAATCGTAGTTAATGTATCAAAAGGATTTCATCCAGAAACCAGTGAAAGAATGAGTGAAGTAATTCGTCGCTGCATCTCAAAAGAACATTTAAGTTCTGTTGTTTCTCTAATTGGACCAAGTCATGCCGAAGAGGTTGTGATACGTTTATTAACGACGATCGATGCGGTTAGTTTGAAAGAAGAGGATGCACAAGCGATTCAGCGTACTTTCTCTAATAATTATCTTCGTATTTATACAGGAGATGATGAAATTGGTAGCGAGCTTGGCGTTGCAATCAAAAATGTCATGGCTATTGCGTCTGGTATTTTAAGTGGTTTAGGATATCAGGACAATACTCGAGCAGCCTTGATCACACGAGGCTTGCAGGAAATGATTCGCTATGGTGTTTTCTTTGGTGGTAAACAACAAACTTTTATGGGCCTAACGGGAATAGGGGATTTGATCGTTACTTGCACAAGTGTTCATTCTCGTAACTTTGAAGCGGGATATCAGATTGGTAAAGAAAACGATGTAACAAATTTCTTAAAGTACAACAAGAAAACGGTTGAAGGTGTAAGGACCGCTAAGATCGTTCATAAGGTCGCCAAGGAAAACAATATTGATATGCCAATTTGTGAAGAAGTATATCAGATTTTATTTGAAGGAAAAGAACCTAAAACTTGTGCAAATGACTTAATGCTTCGTGAATTAAAGAAGGAGTTTTAGTATGGCTAAATTTGTAAACAGAGAATCTTTGGCTCAAGTTCTTTGTGATAATTTAAATATCTCTAAGAAAGATGCCAGCTATGCAATTGAGCTTATATTTAATGAGATGTCAGAATCTTTGGCAAGCGATGGCTATGTTGATATCAGCGGTTTTGGAAAATTTGAGATCTTCTTTCGAAAAGAGCGTATGGGAATCAATCCCGTAACAAAAGAAAGAATCATGATTCCAGCAACTAAGTTGCCAAAATTTAGACCGAGTCAAACGCTAAAAAATAAGTGTAATAATCGTTAAAAAGAATATCTTCGGATATTCTTTTTTATTTTCTTTAACTTTATAAGTGAATGTGTTATAAATAAAGTAAAGAAAGGACATAGGTATTTATTATGAAAAAAATTTTAAGACTCGTAATGGTTCTGTTTGTTTCCATAGGGCTTTGTGCTTGTTCGAATGCAGATGAAGAACCACTAGTAAGAGAGGTGATTGACAACTACTTTACGAGTATCCAGTCTGGAGATTATCAAACTGCAATGTCTTATTATACTACGGATGTTGAAGATGGTTTTGGTATCAAAGATTTGGATGAAGTTGTAGAGCAGGAACTTACGGCTGCTGCCTTAGGTGAAGACTTTGATAATGCAGCGAAGGATTGGTTAAAGTACACGATTCAAAACACGTTTGACAGCTATAATATTGATGAAGTGACATTTGATTCGGATACAGCTACAGTTATTGTTTCCGGTAAAGGTTTGGATTTTGAACAGTTTAATTCGAGTGAATTCCAAGACAGCTTGACAACTGTGACAAATGATTATGTCAATGAACACATGAATGAGATGCAAGATCTTTATCTATCTCAAGGAGAAGAAGCAGCAACAAATCAATTGATCAGCGATCTATCCAACTTTGTCTTTGGTGAGATGAAAACATATGTGGATAATATTGAAAGCAAGGACTATAAGACTCGATTTACATTGGTTAAGGAAGATACAGATTGGAAGATAAGTAATATTGAGCATACGATGAGTTCATAAGGAAGAAATATTTCTTCCTTTTTTTGGAGGGTAAAATGAAGACGATTTATTTAGCTGGAGGATGTTTTTGGGGTGTTCAAAAGTATTTTGATCTTATTCCTGGAGTGATTTCAACCACAGTAGGATATGCCAACGGGCATATTAAAAATCCTGTATATAAGGATGTTCGTTCGCAAAAAAGCGGTCATGTTGAAACGCTCAAGGTTGACTATGATGAAAATATAATACTCTTATCACAACTTTTAGATGCTTATTTTGAAATCATCGATCCATTTTCTTTAAACAGACAAGGAAATGATATAGGTTCTTCTTATCGTACAGGAATTTATTATACCGATAAAAACGATGTACGTATCATTCAAGAAACTTTTCGTCTTCAACAAGCTAAATCTGCTCAAAAAATTGTGGTTGAAGTATGTCCGTTAGATAGCTTTTATTCAGCTGAAGAATATCATCAAAAATATCTTGAAAAGAATCCGGGTGGATATTGTCATATCCCCAAGATTAAATATGAACAAATTCATATTCAAGAGATGAGCGAATATGAAAAAATGTGTCGAAAAGAACTTTTTGATCCTTCAGATGCCTATTTAAGAAGTTTACGTAAGAACACGAATCGTATATTAAACGAACTCAATCATATAGATAATTCTTTAAAGGAAAAACGATATGAACTCTTTAAAGAATTGTTTGGTCGTGTGGGCAAGAATTTAAATATCAAATCGAATTTTCATTGTGATAATGGATATAATATATATTTTAAAGATGATGTCTTTGTCAATGTTGAATGCGTATTTTGTGATGTAGGTAGAATTTATATCGGCAACAATGTATTGATCGGACCGCAGGTTGGAATCTATGCCGTAAATCATCCGCTGGATTTGGAGTTAAGAAGACAAGGTTTAGAATATGGTGACGATGTCATCATTAAAGATAATGTATGGATCGGAGGCCATGCGACGATCAATCCAGGTATTACTTTAGAAGAAAATGTAATTGTTGCATCTGGATCTGTCGTTACAAAATCCTTTGAATCGAATGTTATGATTGGTGGCAATCCAGCAAGAATTATCAAGCATCTTAAATAAGAAGATGAATTATGTTATAATCATATCGGTGATGTAAATGGTAAAAAAAGGAATGATCCTTCTTGTTTGTTTATTAATCGTAACCAGCATGGTTATTGGAACGATTTCAACATTTTTGTAGTAAAAAAAGACTGGTTGATCAGTCTTTTTTAGAAAGGCTAAGATGAATAAAGGAAAATACATCTTTTTGGATGTAGATGGTGTATTAAATCATCATGAAACGTATAAGAAAAAACATGTGAATTCTTTATATCCAGATTTAGATCCTGAATGCCTCGCTCTTTTTAGCAAGCTTGTGCATTCAATCGATTACGTGCATATTGTACTTAGTTCAAGTTGGAGATTGATTGAGTCGGATATGGACCGCCTAGAGGCAGCTTTTGAGGAATTTGGTATCCCAAAGTGGATCGATATAACTCCATATTTGGAATATGAACAAGGTAAGACAAGAGGAAAAGAAATCAATCAGTGGTTAAAAGAAAATCATGTTCGTAAAGATCAAATCATCATACTGGATGACAATACCGATATGGCAGATTTAAAAGATCGTTTGATTCAAACAGATTTTATGAATGGTGGATTTAAAGAAGTTCATTTTAAAAAAGCTTTACATATGTTGAAAGGAAATCATATGACAAAAGAAACAAAAGAAATCTTGGAAGCTCTTGAAGCAGCAAATAACACTCTAGATAACTTATATAAGGCTCTTAATGCGCTTGATTCGGCTAAAAATTGGTCGATTGCAGATATTCTAGGCGGAGGATTTTTAATGACGTATATGAAGCGTTCTAGAGTTAAAGAAGCACAGGTCTATATTGATAACTGCAAGGCTTCTATTGAAAAGTTCGCCAAAGAATTACATGATGTAAACGAAGATATTAATATTTCATTGGATACAGGTGAATTTATCAAATTTGCAGATTACTTTTTTGATGGGATCTTGGTTGATTGGTATGTTCAATCTAATATTACAACAGCTCAAACACAAGTCTCTAACGCGATCAGTCGTGTAGAACATATTAAAGAACTATTATTACACAAATTGAATGGTGCATCTGTTCAATAGATGCATCATCATTTTATTGAATTCTATACTGAAAACAAAGGGAGATAGAGGTACATATTGTTGACTCTGACATAATTCAACTTTACGCTTATATTGGATGAAAACAGTACTTTCCAGATATTGAAAAGCGACCAATCATAAAGACTGACCGCTTTGTATAATACTGGATATGAAATTGTTAAATTAGGATTTATCTATTTCAAGTCAAAAAGAGAATTTTCATAGTCCTTTACATAGTATCGCATATTTTTACGACCTTTTTTAATAATAGTATGTCCCTCTGCTTCTAATTTCTCTTTTTGTGCTTCAATACCATTTGGATATTTAGCATTTAGTTCTCCGTTTGCTTTCAATGTTCTCCAATAAGGTGTTTCATCTTCAGAACGCTGGTAACTCGCCCATGCAACAATGGAAACAAAAATTCCCGCTGTAATCGGTTCTGTAAAATCAGCGCCACTTAATTTTGCAAAGTATTTTCGTATTTCTCCGACGGTAATTACTTTACCATACGGAACTTTCTTCATTACTTTGTCATAGTCAATTGGCGGTGCAAGATACATTTTGCTACCACCATATTTTTCTATACTTTTCTGGTCTGTGATGATTTGAAATTTTGGCATATCCTTATTATCATGCAACATAGCATTAAAATCTTTTTTATCTTCGTTTGCCATTTTTGCCACCTCCTACTCTAAAGATAGTCTGTTTGTCATTCCTATGCAATGAGGCTGTTTGAAAATTTTTGACAAATTCCAATTTATAAGTATAGATTCTTCTAACGAGTATAGGCTAAACCCATACCCATTATAACAAATATAGCTGGTAGAAAATCAATTTGAGAAAAAATTATCGCAAGATAATTTATGTAATCTGGCCATGGAAGAGTCAATTGCAAAACTGGAATTAAACACCATGGTGAAATAAAGATTATATAGATAATTAAGATTGCAATTAGGAGAAAAAATATCTTACGGTTTGTTTTTTGGATACCTAGAAAATGCACCAGAAACCATCCCAGTAAGAGGGAACACATAGGCAAAATTAATGGTCGGATGGCTAATTGTAAATAACCTAATTGATAAGTTGATTGGGCCTGTCGAAACTGTATATATTCCAGATAATCGAAAAGTGGTAAAGCCAGGGCGAAAAGACATGCTAAAATTAAATACAATGTACTTCGATTTTGTTTCATAAGATACCCCTCCCTTCGAAAACAAGTTCGAAATGCGCACCAAACTCTCTTGTAACAAATAGATAAAGATAACTGACATACAAATTTCATTAAAGTTAATAATTCAAAACTTTATTTTTATAGATAGCTACATACTCGAATTAATCTCGGTTATATTTTATCTCTGCATGTATAAAGAGAATCATTCCAGTAATAAAACCAATGGCTAAAACAAGTATGCCATACGATACATTTGTAAAGTAATTGATAAACCACATAATAATGAAACTTAGTCCAAAGATGATGAGCGCCGTGCCTATTTCAGTACAATAGATTTTTTTATCCTTTTCTTTGACTCTTTTATAATGATATCTACGAATTAAAGAAATCTTTTCTTTTTTCCAAATCAAGTATCCACATACGATTAAAATTAAACCTAGAGAAACATTCATAATTAATACAAATAACCATTTTCATAGAATTCTCCTAAAGCGATAGCTTGTATAAGTTAAACAGTATTCTTTATATTATCTTGCTCAGAGCAGTATAGAATACTTATCTCTATTCTTAGGTATTGTCTTTCTTCAATTTTATTATACGGTATTATTTTACGTTAGTGAATAAATGAAAAAAAGCAATTTATACAGATTTTACTTTTATAAGGCTAATATGTATGCATAATTTATTTTCTTCCATCTTTTTCCTGACTTTCCTCATCTATTTCTAAACTCTTTCTTTTTTCTATTATTTATCAATCATTTCTCTTTAAATCACAGAGTAAAGCTTGAATAAATTTTAGAACAATTCAAACTTTTAAACTCAGTTTATCTTGCTTGGTTTCGTTGTGATGGGATGGGCGATGGATGATTGAGTGAATTTGTTAAGGGTGGGGGAATGTCAGTGGTAATGATGGAGGGAATCAAACCTGTATAAAATAGACAAAAATAATTTCGTTTATGATTGATTTGTAATACTGTAATATATCTAGGATGGTTCTTTAACCTCTGAATCTTTATTATTTTCATAAAAATGATGGATAACATGTATAAAATAAAGAAAAAACCTTTTGCCAAAATTAAAAAGGAAAAATGTACGGATTGTATTCATGAAAAGAATGGAGAATGTGCAAAATATGGACTTCCAGTTCCAGAATATGGCGATTATAGATACACTTTTTGTGAATATTATGTACATATCAAAGATTATCTAGATAAAAATGCGAAAGGATACGCATAGAATACACTATTGATTTATATTATTATAGTATTTAGACCCTTTATGAATGTAACAACTGTACTATTAAATTGGGGAGATGAGAGTTAGATAAACTTCTGTTTCCCCTTTATTTATGCGGTTTTCTAAGAAAAAATACAAGATAGACGGTAAAATTTTATTTTTGCACTTTTTAGTTATTCGAAATAGAGTAGATAAATTGAGCTGTTCATGATATGTTAACATTTTTTATATGACCAAGGAAATGATATAATTGCCTTAGAGGAAATAACATGACTAGATTTGATGGAAAAGAAAGAGAAAGAAGACGAAACTCTATAAAAGACAATGTTTTATCAGAAACATGGATGAATCACTATCAACAAGTATTTCGTTTTTTTGATAATGTTGTAACCACAAAAAAGAAGAATCAGTATTTTAGATTCTTCAACTAAGGCTATGTAGAAATGTTCAATACTGTAAAAACTATGGAAGCTCTGCAACAAAAGATAGATGAGACTCTTGCTTTAGAAGACTGGTTCAAAGATTTTTCATCAGAAGTAACGAATCATTTATCAAAGATATTTAAAAAGTCAGAAGTAGATTTTAATCCTTACAATATGTATGAAGTTAATAACGATAATATGACCTATTTCATTGAAGTCGCAGAAACTCTAAGAGTCATACAGCAAAATTATTTACTATAACTGAAGTTATTTTGTTGTCCAAACTGCACAAATCTATTAAAATTAAATTATGAAAAGGTTGACAATTATGTTGCTTGCTGGCTACACTGCCCAGACAGACAGACAGACAGACAGACAGACAGACAGACAGACAGACAGACAGACAG
>OJAI01000542.1_pt1 | contig 25855 bp, 24 predicted proteins | sample 1588891 | NCBI WGS metagenome assembly OJAI01 (sample SAMN03283255) | human gut metagenome | biome: human-associated habitat; material: feces | host: Homo sapiens | place: USA | collected 2013 | reverse complement strand
AGGAGAATACCAGAGCAGACGGCTTCTTGATCCGAAGGGTATCGGCGGAGAACAATATCTCCTGCATGACGAGCCTGGATACGGCCAACGCGCTGATCAAGGTGCTTGAATCTCTGAGCTTCTCTGCGATCAGTATGAATGAAATGGGGAAATAATAATATGCAGGAAAACGCAGTTATTTTATCGAATACAGAAATTGCCAAAGATATTTGGCGTATGGAAATAAAGACCAATCTTGCCAAAAAGGCAAGACCTGGTCAATTTATTGAAATTAGTGTTCCAGGATTTTATCTTCGTAGACCAATTTCAATTTGTGAAATAAAAGATGAGAGCCTTATCATTATTTATAAGATTTTAGGGCAGGGTACTGAAAAAATGACAGAGCTGACATCTAATGATCTATTAGATATATTTGGACCATTAGGTAATGGCTTCCCGATTGAAGACCAGGATAAAGTTCTTCTGGTTGGAGGTGGTGTAGGTGTACCGCCTCTATATGAAACAGCCAAACAATATCGTCTAAAAGGATCAAAAGTAGATGTTGTACTTGGTTTTAATGACGAAGAATCTGTTTTCTATAAAGAAGAATTTGAACAGCTTGGATGTAATGTAGAGATCGCGACAATGGATGGAAGCGTTGGTACAAAAGGTACAGTTCTTGATGCGATCCAGGCTAAAAATATCGATACGGATTTCATCAGTGCCTGTGGACCATTGATGATGTTGAAGGCATTGGATGCTACATATACAAAAGGATATATTTCTTTAGAAGCGCGTATGGCCTGTGGTTTAGGTGCATGTATGGGATGTGTTGTAAAAGATAAAGAAGGAAATTCTTTACGTGTATGTAAAGATGGTCCTGTCTTTGAAGTTGGAAAGGTGGCACTATGATGGATATTTCAGTTAAATTACCTGGTTTAAATTTAAAAAATCCTATCATTCCTGCCAGTGGATGTTTTGGGTTTGGTCGTGAATATGCAGAATTATATGATCTTAGCCTTTTAGGTGGAATTGCGATCAAAAGTGCAACACCACAGGAGCGCTTTGGAAATCCAACACCACGAATTGCCGAAACCCCAAGCGGTATGTTAAATGCGATTGGATTACAGAATAAAGGTGTTGAAGTAATCAAAGAAAAAGAATTGCCATTTTTAGCACAATTTGATACTGAAATTATTGCCAATGTAGCAGGCGCAACTGAAGAAGACTATGTTAAAGTTATTGAAGCTTTAAATGATAGTGAAGTGATCAAAGCTTATGAGTTAAATATTTCCTGTCCAAATGTTAAACATGGGGGTATTGGCTTAGGTACAAAACCGGAACTTGCAGCTCACGTGACAAAACTTGCCAAAGCTGCAGCTAAGAAACCGGTATATGTAAAACTTTCACCAAATGTTACAGATATTGTTGAGATTGCCAAGGCAGTAGAAGAAGCTGGAGCGGATGGTTTGGTCTTGATCAACACTTTGATGGGAATGCGTATTGATCTAAAAACAGGAAAACCATTACTTGCCAATATTACAGGAGGACTTTCTGGACCAGCCATTAAACCAGTTGCGATTCGTATGGTTTATCAAGTAGCACAGGCTGTAAATATTCCAATCATTGGTGTTGGTGGTATCACTAGTGCTGAAGATGTACTTGAATTCTTGAATGCAGGAGCTAGTGCAGTCGAAGTTGGAGCTCAGAATTTTGTGGATCCATATGTTTGCCCTAAAATTATTGAAGATTTACCAAAAGTATTAAAGAAATATGGATATAATAGTGTTAGTGAAGCTGTAGGAAGGAGTTTTAAATAATGTCACGTACAATCGTAGCGCTGGATTTTTCCAGCAAAGAAGAAGTAGTGAACTTCTTAAATAAATTTGACAAGCCAATTTATGTAAAAATCGGTATGGAATTAACATATGCCTGCGGGTTGGATATCATTCAGACTGTAAAGGCAATGGGACATCATATTTTCTTGGATCTAAAATTGCATGATATTCCAAATACAGTAAAAGGTGGAATGAAAAACCTTGCAAATTTAGGAGTTGATATCGTGAATGTTCATTGTGCTGGTGGAATTGCGATGATGAAAGCAGCTGTTGAAGGTCTTGAAATTGGTGCAAATGGAAACAAACGTCCATTGTGCATTGGGGTAACCCAGTTAACATCTACATCTAAAGAAATGATGAATGAGGAATTGGGAATTCCAGGCGAAGTAATGGATAGTGTTATCAAATACGCTAAGAATGCTAAAGCAGCTGGTTTAGATGGTGTTGTATGTTCTGTTCATGAGGCAAAGGCAATTCATGAAGCATGTGGAGATGATTTCTTAACAGTCACTCCGGGTATTCGTTTGGCATCTGATTCAAAAGATGATCAAAAACGTGTTGCGACACCAGATTATGCTAATGAACAAGGTTGTGACTATATCGTTGTAGGACGTTCTATCACTAAGAGTGAAGATCCAGTTAAAACATACGATTTAATCGAAGACATGATGAAATAATTACAAGATCCTTAGGGATCTTTTTTTAATGACAATTTAATTGATGTTTCAATGACATCTAGGTTATGAATAAATAAAAATAATGGCTTGAATTAGTTTAAATATCTTTGATATTTAATAAAGAAGTACTATATATGTTATAGAATAAATCGTATATTTTTTAATTTTATATACCCAAATAGGTCCATATGTGCTAAAATCCAAGTAAAGTGAAAGGGGTTACATAAAGGGTTAAAAAATATGGAAAGATGCGCGGGTGTGTTATGCCCTATGTTTTCAGTTCCAGCGAATCAGGGGATAGGAGATTTAGGACAAAAAACGATAAGAATGATCGATTGTATTGCGGATGCAGGTTATCATGTTTGGCAGATATTGCCTTTACAGGCAAAAGGAAGATCTCATTCTCCCTACCATGCGCTCTCTAGTTTTGCCGGTGATCCAATTTATATTAATTTAGATAGACTTTGTGAGATGGGATTATTGACACAAAGCTCGATAACGAATTGTAATAAATTTAAAGATAGAGTGGACTATGAAACGGTTAGAGTATTTAAGAATGAATACTTTAGACGAGCTTTTAAAGCATTTAAGAAAAACTATGACTCATTTAAAGAAGACTTTGAATATTTTGAAAAGACAGCTTTCTGGTTGGAAGATTGGGCAATTTATCAGCTGTTTAGATCATTGAATAGTGAAAGACCTTGGATTGAATGGGATGAAGAATACCGCAATTATCCATTATATAAAGAAGTGGATCTCTCTGAATATGAAGATGAACTTTTCTATACCAAGTTTCTACAGTTTATATTTTATAAACAATTTGATGACATCGTAATGTATGCACATGCTAGAGAAATTACTCTAATCTCGGATGTAGCATTTGTGAATTATGACAGTGCGGATGTATGGACCAATCGTTTTGATTTTCTTTTAGATGAAAACGGTAATCCTAAGGCGCTCAACAATTGTACATATCATATGCCAATACATGATTTTAAAAGGCAATTGATTGATGGCTTTAGTTTTTGGAAAAAACGAATTCGTTGGCTTAGTCGGTGTTTTGATGTAGCCAAGATCGATTATTATACGATTATCAATGATTATTTAAAAATTGATGAAATGGTAGATTATGAAGAATTCAAAGATTTGATTCACTCATTATTGATTATGATCAAACATGAATTTCCAGGTTTTCATTTAATTGTTGAAGGATTGGAGAAGATATGTGAAGATTTTGAACTTGGAATGACAAATGTCGATGTACTTTTAGACAGGATGAAAGTAAAGGAGCTTAAAAAGAGTGTAAGAAAAGATTCAGTGCTGTATACAAGTACGCAAAATCATGAAACCATCAATCAGGCTTATTATGGATATGATAATAATCATCGTATAAGCTTGAGGCGTTTTTTGAAAAAACAAGGTTATACAGAACGTAATTTCAATGATATGATTTGTCACTTTGCCTTAGATTCTGCAGCTGATATATGTATTCTGCCTATATGGGATATATGTGGTTATAAAGAAGAGGCAAGATTAAATAAACCTAATGAGGAAGATGAATTGAACTGGACATGGAAGTTAAAAGATTTTAAAAACTTCCCTAAAGATTTAATGAAGACAAAAGAATGGATACAGAAAGCAGGAAGATGATGTTCCTGTTTTTTTATGCATAGAAATCACAAATCAAATCTTAATAAAAAAAGTGGAGAATTTACTCTCCACCAAGTTTACTTGCAACGACCCAACCTAATACAAATGTTACAATACTAATAAGAATTGTAATTAAAGAGAAACTAGCCCAATTTGTTTTTAATAGAATAGCGATCGGACTTGCAACGATCAATCCGATAATAGCGTAATAAGCTTGTGTTTCCCATTTAGAGAAGATCCACTCAATTAATTTGGCAATTAAGAAGATACCTAGGATCACTCCAATACCAAAAGGCAGCAGCACTAGAATACAACTTATTAAATCGCCTATATTGAACGATGTCAAAGCATCTACAGTGCGGTTGATATAAGCTAAAATCGTTTCATAATAACCTAACAACATTAACATCATGCTTCCACTGACACCAGGGATGACCATGGTTGCAGCTGCAATGATACCAACAACTAATAGTTTTACAATTTCAATGAAGTTAAGATCAATCGTCGATGCGACACCTTTAGCTTCTCCCATTACTGCCATTAATACAACGATTGCGAAGAATATGATCAAAGGAATCATATTGGAAGCTTTTGTAGGATTGGATCCTTTTACTTTCTTTAGTATGAAAGGCAGGCTTCCGGCAATTAAACCACAAAAGGCAAAATTTGTTGGAATTGGATGTACTTCTAATAGATATTCAAACAATCTTGAAAGAATTACGATTGCTAATCCAGCTCCTAAAAAGATAGGGAATAAAAGCTTTAAGCTTTCTTTCAATTCAGATTTAATGTGAGTGATGGAATGAATTAATTTATCATATAAACCCATTGCGACCATCATGGTTCCGCCGCTGACACCAGGAATGATGTTTGCAATGCCGACAACCATACCTTGAAGAATCGATTTTATCATGTTTTCCTCCTTTACACGTTCAAAAATATAACATATATGGCGCTAAGTGTAAAATTTTTTAATGTTTTTATAATTGTGTATTGCATCTTGATGCGTTTTATGTATAATTGTCTTGTGTTTTCTTAAATAAATTTAAAGTTTAGTAAAAGTAAACAAATGAGGGAGGGGATGCCGTGCAGATAGGAGCAAAGATAAAAGCATTGAGAATTGCCAATGATCTAACACTGGAAGAATTGGCGTCAAGGTCTGAATTGACCAAAGGTTTTTTGTCACAGTTAGAAAGAGATCTAACGAGCCCAAGTATTTCAACTTTGGAAGATATCCTAGAGGCTTTAGGCACAAATCTATCGGAATTTTTTGCTGCAGAACCGGAAGAACAGATCGTGTTTCATCAAGGAGATTTCTTTATTGATGAAGGCGAAGATCATACGATCGAATGGATCATTCCCAATGCACAAAAAAATGCGATGGAACCCATTTTGTTGACGATAAATCCGCTAAAGAAATCGCGAACGATAAAAAGCCATGAAGGCGAAGAGTTTGGCTATGTCTTAAAAGGAAAGATCGAACTTGTTATGGGCAAAAAGCGCTATAAGGTCAAAGCTAAGGAAACATTCTATATTTCAGGAAGGAATTCACACTATTTGTACAATCCATCCAATACACCAGCTAAGGTATTATGGGTTTCAACACCACCAAGATTTTAGACGTTAGAAAGGGACACGATTATGGAGATGGAAAAAAAGAAAATTATTCAGTTTAAGAATATCGTTAAAGATTTTGATGGACAGATCGTTTTAAAGGGCATCGATCTGGATATTTATGAAAATGAATTTGTTACATTGTTAGGACCTAGTGGTTGTGGAAAAACGACTTTATTAAGAATATTAGGTGGTTTTATCGAACCAACAGAAGGACATGTAATTTTTGACGGACAAGATATCTTAAAGCTGCCTCCTCATAAAAGAGAATTGAATACAGTTTTCCAAAAATACGCATTATTTCCTCATATGAATGTATATGATAATATTGCATTTGGGTTAAAAATAAAAAAAATGAATAAAGACATTATTGAACAAAAAGTAATGAAGATGTTGAAACTAATTAATTTAGAGGGATATGAAAAGAAAAATGTAACGGTTCTCTCGGGAGGTCAGCAGCAACGTGTTGCGATAGCTAGAGCTTTGGTAAACGAGCCTTCAGTATTGTTGCTGGATGAACCATTGGGAGCGTTGGATCTTAAACTACGTAAAGAAATGCAGTATGAACTAAAACGTATCCAACAGGAAGTAGGAATTACTTTTATTTATGTTACGCATGATCAAGAGGAAGCATTAACAATGTCGGATAAAATTGTTGTTATGAAAGATGGCGAAATACAACAAGCTGGAACTCCGCAGGATATTTATAATGAACCTGTCAATCGTTATGTAGCAAACTTTATAGGAGAAAGCAATATTGTTTCAGGACGAATGTTAGAAGACAAGAAAGTGTGTTTTGATGATATTACTTTTGATTGTGTAGATGTAGGTTTTAAAGAAAATGAGCCTGTAGATGTGGTAATTCGACCAGAAGACATTGATATTGTACCTGTAGATCAAGGGAAAATGACAGGAACTGTTGAAAGTGTATTGTTTAAAGGGGTTCACTATGAAGTTATGGTCGAAACGGTTCCGGGCACTCATGTTACGGTTAACATGCATGTAAGAAATAATCAGAATATTTTGAGTGATGATAGAAAAGAAGCAATCAGTGCAAATGATTTTTATCTAGATTTGGAAGATATGAAAGACATCGATGATAAAGAAATTGTCGCCCGAGCAGATGCACAGGCATGGAATCCGGAAACAGATGAATATTTATCAATCAAGGTAGAAACAGATTTAAAAGAAGAATTAGGTGAATATAATGTTAAATTTTCAACTAATTCAGGACTTCAAATCATTCGTAAAATCTGGGTGGTAGATCAAAGAGTTGTTGAAAATAAAAAAGCAAATGAAGCGGTTAGTGCTTTTAACTTCTTCAAATCTAAAGATGAAATTATGGAATCTCATGCTTTAGATACTGATTTAAAAACTTGGGCAAATGCACAAGGATGGAAATTGAATAATGAAGATGAAGGTGTAGATTTAAGTGTAGATTATGATTTCGATCCAGAAAAAATAACAGAAGGTATCTATAAGGTTACATTCTGGACAACAGGACGAGAATTTAAGATCCATACAACTGATTATGTAGAGGAAGGTAAAGAGGTCGGATTATCTTTCTTCCCTGAGGATATTCATGTAATGGAGAAGATGGAATTCTAATGAAAAAAATTAGTCAGCTAGCATTTCCGTATGTAGTATGGGTTGTATTAATGATCTTATTACCGATGCTTTTGATTTTATTTTACTCTTTGACAACACAAGGTAATGAGATTGTAAATTTTACGTTCACTTTAAATAACTACATTCGTTTTTTTACCGACCATGATTTTTTGATGATTTTATGGCGTTCTTTGGTAATAGCCTTTAAAACGACCATAATTTGTGTATTATTAGGGTATCCAATAGCTTATTTTATTGCTCGCAGTCCTGATCGAGTTCGAAATACATTAGTATTGGCAGTGACATTACCGACATGGATCAATATGTTGGTACGTACGTATTCTTGGATCGGATTGTTATCCGAAGGTGGTATCATTCAAACTTTGTTTGGATTACAAGGTACAGACTTGCTGTATACTGAGGGGGCAGTGTTGTTAGGAATGGTTTATAACTTTATTCCTTTTATGATATTGCAAATTAATACCTCGCTATGTAAAATGGATCATTCCTTACTGGAAGCTAGTGCAGATCTAGGTGCCAATAAGGTTCAGACATTCTTGCGCGTGGTTTTCCCTCTGTCTTTATCCGGTGTTATCAGTGGAATTGCCTTGGTATTCTTACCGGCAGTCAGTTCTTTCTTCATTCCTAAGTTATTGGGAGGAGGACAGTTCTTCTTGATTGGTAATGTGATAGAAAATCAGTTTATTACAGTAGGTGAATGGAATTTTGGTTCTGCAATTTCTATGATCATGGCTGTTATTATGATGCTTTGCATGTATTTGATTCGTCGTGTTGATGAGCATAATAGCGGTGGGAGGAAGTCGTCATGAAAAAAGAAAAACGTATTTTTGGTAAAGCGCTGATGATTCTTTCCTTATTGTTTTTCTATATACCAATTTTATATATGATCGTATTTTCGTTTAATTCGGGAAGATCATTAACAAATTTTGAAGGCTTTAGTTTGACATGGTATGAACATATGTTCAAAAACCGAGATATGATGGAATCACTATATACCACAATAACTATAGCTTTAATTGCGACGCTCGTTGCTACTTTATTAGGTACTATAAGCGCAATCGGATTATCAAAAAGTCGAAAATTTTTAAAGAGCTTTGTTTTACAGTTAAATGATTTTCCAATTATGAATCCGGAAATTGTTACTGCAATTGGATTTATGTTATTGTTCATTACATTTCATATAGAGCGAGGATTTATGACAATGTTATTGGCACATATTGCTTTTTGTACACCATATGTTATTTTAAGCATAATGCCTAAAATTCGCTCTTTAGATCCAAATTTAGCAGATGCAGCGATGGACCTTGGTGCTACACCATGGCAGGCATTGACCAAGGTTTTGGTACCGCAAATTATGCCGGGCATCTTTTCGGGAGCTTTGATTGCCTTTACGATGTCATTTGATGATTTTATCATTTCGTATTTTGTAACCGGAGGAGGCGTTAAGAATCTAAGTATCATGGTCTATACTATGAGCAAGCGCATAAATCCAAGTATTAATGCAATATCTACACTTGTTGTAGTATTGATAACGATAGTCCTGGTGATTATCAATGTTATACCTATAATTAGGGAGAGAAAGGAAAAGAAACATGAAAAAATTATTAACTAGTACATTGATCGGTGCATTAGCATTGACACTTGCCGGATGCGGTTCAAACACACAAGAACGTGAATTTGAGGGTCAGGAACTTCATCTCTATAATTGGGGTGAATATATGGGAGAAAACCTTATTTCCGATTTTGAAGATCAAACAGGGGCAACAGTAAATGTAGATTATTTTGAGTCAAATGAACAAATGTATATCAAGGTTGCCAATGGAGAATCTTTTGATGTTTTGGTCCCTAGTGATTATATGATTGAAAGATTGATAAAGGAAGATTTACTACAGCCGCTTGATAAAGAAAAATTGAATAATCTGGATTTACTTTCTGAAGATGTAATGGGATTAGATTATGACCCTGAAAATGAGTATTCTATTCCTTATTTTTGGGGGACTGTAGGAATAGTATATGATAAGAATAAAGTGAGTGAAGAAGATCTTGAAAAAGAAGGATACAATATCTTTTTAGACACAAAGTATAAAGGGGATATCTATCTATATGATTCTGAACGTGATTCTTTCATGATGGCTTTAAAAGCATTGGGGTATTCTATGAATACGACAAATGAACAGGAGTTACAAGAAGCTTATGAATGGTTAGTTCAAGCTGTTGAAACAATGGAACCTGAAATCGTAACGGATGAAATTATTGATAATATGGCACAGGGAAGAAAAGCTCTTGGTTTGATTTATTCTGGGGATGCTGCTTATGTAATGTCAGAAAATGAAGATATGGGATTCTATATGCCTGAAACTGGTACGAATATTTGGTCAGATGCAATGGTAATTCCAAAAAATGCCGAGAATCCTGAATTAGCACATGCATTTATTGATTATGTATGTACATATGAGGCTTCAATGGATAATTCAAGTTATGTAGGATATACTTCTCCAAATAAAGAAGTTATGGATGAATTAAGTGGCGAAGGCGGAGATTATGAAGGAATCAATGCTTATATTCCTCGCTCTGGAAATGATAATGACGAAGTATTTAAATATGATGAAAATATTCGTGCAATCATTGCTGATTTATGGTCACGTGTTAAAGTTGTTGCCAGCAACGCAGAATAAGGGTATCTTCGGATACTCTTTTTTTATCTCTTGAATTAATTCTTATATAGTTTATAAAGAAAAAATACCAACTCATTTTTGAGCTGGTATTTTCACCTTATAAAAAGTTTAAATTTAAATGGCGGCCTCTGTAGGAATCGAACCTACAATTAAATCTTAGGAGGATCTCGTGATATCCATTTCACTAAGAGGCCATACTGGCGCACCCGACAGGACTTGAACCTGCAACCGCTTGAATCGGAATCAAGTACTCTATCCAATTGAGCTACGGGCACTCATACCAATTCATTATACCCTAAAATCAAATATTATGGTATAAATAAATGGGTTTTATAGAAAAGGAGAAGATTATGGCTAAAAGAATTATACAAGTCGAAGAAAAAGTTCCTTTTAAGTTGATGTTGCCTTTAAGTATCCAGCATATGTTTGCGATGTTTGGGGCTTCTGTATTGGTTCCATTCTTGTTTGGAATTAATCCAGCTATCGTTTTGTTGATGAACGGTATTGGAACTTTGTTGTTTATTTTAATTACGAAAGGAAAGGCTCCTGCTTATTTAGGAAGTAGTTTTGCCTTTATTGCTCCGGCAAATATCGTAATTGCACAGTTTGGGTATGAATATGCTCTTGGTGGCTTTGTCGTAGTTGGTTTCTGTGGATGCTTGTTAGCCGCTTTGATCAAGAAATTTGGTACAAAGTGGATCGATGTTGTTCTTCCACCGGCTGCTATGGGGCCAGTTGTTGCCTTGATTGGTTTGGAGCTTTCAAGCAGTGCAGCAAGTACAGCTGGGTTGTTGGATGAAGTTGTAGATCCAAACAATGTAATTGTGTTTGGAGTAACTTTAGGTGTTGCGATCATTGGCAGCGTATGTTTCAAGAAGTTCTTGAGCGTTATTCCTATTTTGATTGCGGTTATCTGTGGTTATGTTGCTGCTGTATTTTGTGGAATGATCGATTTTACACCAGTTATGGAGGCTAGTTTCTTTGCGCTTCCTAACTTCACATTCCCTAAATTTGATATCAATGCGATCTTGATGATCTTGCCGGTTATCTTAGTTATCGCATCTGAGCATATTGGGCATCAGATCGTTACGGGTGAAGTTGTTGGTCGTGATTTGATCAAAGATCCAGGTCTTCATCGTTCTTTGTTTGCGGACAACTTCTCAACGATGTTATCTGGTTTCATTGGTTCTGTTCCTACAACGACTTATGGTGAAAACATTGGTGTTATGGCAATTACGGGTGTTTATTCTGTACAAGTAATTGCAGGTGCAGCTATTCTTTCTATTATTTGTTCATTTATTGGTCCTCTTGCAGCTTTGATCCAGACGATTCCAAATCCTGTAATTGGTGGAATCAGTTTCTTGTTGTATGGAATGATTGGAACAAGTGGATTAAGAATTTTGGTCGATAAAAGAGTTGATTATGGTAAAAGTGTTAACTTGATCTTAACTTCTGTTGTGTTTGTAACAGGATTGAGTGGTGTTGTTGTTCAGGTTGGTACAACTTCATTAACAGGTATGGTACTTGCGTGTATTACAGCAATGTTAATGTCTTTGTTGTTCTATTTATTTGATAAGTTTAATTTATTGAATAAGGAAGAAGAATAAACGCTGTATCATAAAGTATTTTATTAAAACATTGTTGGTGATAGGATATACATATTATATGCATGTCTTGTCATCAACTTTTTTTGAATTTAGATAATTTAATATAGAAAGAAAAACAGTATCTAGATTATAATAATCATGCGAAAAGATAAGGGAGGATGACTATGATCAAAGCGATTATTTTTGATATGGATGGTTTGATGTTTAATACAGAAATCATGTTTAAAAAGCAATTTAGACAAGCTTTAGATAAGGCGGATATACATTGCCCAGACAGTGTAATTGAAAGAATGATCGGATGTGACTCTAGACAAATTGTTGAATTTGAAAATACATATCCTGGAATTAGTGATGTAATGTCATATTGTCAGAAAACACGTGTGAATTTTTTCTTTGAATTTTTTAAAAATCCAGGTGATGCCAATATGCCAGGTCTATATGAATTGATTCAATATTTAGAAAAGAAGCCAATGGATTATGCGATCGCATCCAGTTCAGCAAAAGAAGATATCTTAAAGTTTATCAATTATGCTGGATTTGAATTGCATCCAAAACAAATTGTGAGTGGAAAAGAAGGTTTTCCTTCTAAACCGGCACCAGATATCTTTTTAGCTACTGCCAAAAGAATGGGATATAAACCTGAAGAATGTTTAGTTTTAGAAGATAGCAAGCATGGAATAACAGCTGCATTTAAAGCTGGTATGAAATCAATCTTTATTCCGGATCAAATCAAACCAGATGAAGAAATGAAAAAATATATTCAAGAAACAAGAAATAATTTAAGTGAAGTTATTGAATATTTAGAAAGAAATGCATAACCAACATCATTTTCGTTGTAAATGTAAACAAGCTATTTTATAATTAATTTGCTTTTAGGAGGACAAACATGAAAAAAGAATTGGTAATCGTTCTTGATTTTGGTGGGCAGTATAATCAGTTAGTTGCACGACGTGTTCGCGAGTGCAATGTTTATTGCGAGATTTATTCTTATAAAACCGACCTTGAAAAAATCAAGGCCATGAATCCGAAAGGAATCATCTTAACAGGTGGACCTAACAGCTGTTATGAAGAAGGAGCTCCAACATATTCAAAAGAATTGTTTGAATTAGGAATTCCGGTATTAGGTTTGTGCTATGGAGCGCAGTTAATGATGCATGTTCTAGGCGGTACTGTTGAAAAAGCAGATGCTCGTGAATATGGAAAAACAGAAGTAATCGTTGATAAAAAAGAATCTAGAATTTTTGAAGGTGTATCTGAAAAGACAATTTGTTGGATGTCTCATTTTGACTATATTTCTAAAGTTGCACCTGGTTTTGAAATTACATCTCATACAGACAATTGTCCTTGTGCTTCTTGTGAAAATACAGAAGCTGGATTGTATGCGATCCAATTCCATCCAGAAGTATTACATACAAATGAAGGAACAAAAATGTTGTATAACTTTGTTCGCGGCGTTTGTGGATGTTCTGGTGATTGGAGAATGGATTCATTCGTGGATGAACAAATTAAAGCAATTCGCGAAAAAGTTGGAGACGGTAAAGTATTATGTGCACTTAGCGGTGGAGTTGATTCCTCTGTTGCGGCTGTACTTTTATCCAAGGCAATTGGCAACCAGTTGACTTGTGTGTTTGTAGATCATGGTTTATTGAGAAAAGATGAAGGCGATGAAGTAGAAGCTGTATTCGGACCAGAAGGACCATATGAGCTAAACTTCATTCGTGTAAACGCACAGGATAGATATTATAAAAAACTTGCTGGTGTAGAAGAACCAGAAGCAAAACGTAAGATCATCGGTGAAGAATTTATCCGTGTCTTTGAAGAAGAAGCTAAGAAAATTGGAGCTGTTGATTTCCTTGTTCAGGGAACGATTTATCCAGATGTTGTAGAGAGTGGTCTAGGTGGAGAAAGTGCTGTGATCAAGTCTCATCATAATGTTGGTGGTCTTCCTGATCATGTAGATTTTAAAGAAATTATCGAGCCATTACGCGACCTATTTAAAGATGAGGTTCGTAAAGCTGGTCTTGAATTAGGAATTCCAGAAAACTTAGTATTCAGACAACCTTTCCCAGGACCTGGATTAGGTATCCGTATCATTGGTGAAGTAACAGCTGAAAAAGTACGTATCGTACAAGATGCAGATGCGATCTATCGCGAAGAAGTTGCCAAAGCTGGTTTAGATAGAAGCATTGGACAATACTTTGCGGCACTTACAAATATGCGTTCAGTTGGTGTCATGGGTGACGAAAGAACTTATGATTACGCAATTGCGCTTAGAGCTGTAAATACAATCGACTTCATGACAGCAGAAGCTGCAGAAATTCCTTACGAAGTCTTAAATAAGACAATGTCAAGAATCATTAATGAGGTTCGTGGGGTTAACCGTGTAATGTATGACCTTACAAGTAAACCTCCTGGAACTATTGAGTTCGAATAGTAAATAGAATAAAAAAAAGCCTTTAAATAAAGGCTTTTTTTAATGTTTAGGCGAGGATTGCTACCAAAATGCTACCATATCTATGTATAAATTGTTTTTTAATCTTTTCTAAATTTATTTTTGTATATTTTCTAAACGATAAATTAACATATATAATGAGAATAAAGAAATTTTTAGAGCAAAGATTAATGAATCTTTTGATAAAAAATTTCTTCCATGAATGGCTTCGTTTCTAATGTTCAAAGAGTTACTATTGTATAGAAAATGATATATAAATAGGAAATCTGGAATAGCTTCAAAATCATTGGATTCTCTATATGCTTTTTCAATTAGTATTCTTAAAACTGAGCTTGGATCTTTGCTATGCATAAAATCTTTTTCACTTTCATTAAATGGAAATACATTATAGTAGGTTCCTAATTTTTTTACCAATATTTCTATAATTGGGAATAATTGGGTTAAATGTGCGAGGTGAATGTTTTCATCATAGTCAATCAGCAAAAAATCATTTGACAATTTTGTTTGGATAATAGTGTAAAGCTCTGTTATCTTATTAAAAAGTCCAAGGTAATAATAAGCATTGCTTACCATGCTTTTGTGTATTTCCTTGATATATGCTTCTGTTTCTAAAATGTTTAGAAATCTATATCCATATTCTTTCTTTATATTTTCAATTATATTTATTGTTAGTTCATCAATATCGTGATTTTCTCTTCTGAAGCTATATTCGCTACTAATTGGGAAATATTCATTTAATGTGATGTTATTGAAAATAGCAGTAATTGGATTTTCTGATATGAATTCCATATTTTTTATAAATTGGCTGGTGTTATATGTAATGCATAATTTTGATAATAATAAAGCATCAGTTAAAAGATTGTTATTATATTTATCTATATTTTCTTTACTTATTTGAAATTCTTGATGAATAGGTTGTAATTCTGAGATACATTTTTTATAGTAAGTGTTTTGCCATAATTGCTGAATTCTTATCTTCTCATATTTCGTATATTCCTTGTCAATATAAGGATTTCCAGCAACTTTTGTTAAAAAAACCATATATTTTATAAATAAATCAGCTCCTAAAATTCCACTTTCATCATATATACATTTGTTGAAAATATCAGGACATTTCTTTAAATATTCGTTTGTAATTGATTTTGTATTATCAAAATTTGTTATATAAGCTGAAAAGTGATAATAATCAAACGAAGAGTCCAAAGTTTTATAACAAGTATGATAATAATTGTTTAATATTCTATTTTGATCCTTACTCAATGGGATATTGTTTTGAGAAAGTAATTTGATTTCTTGTACATTATTTACAGTATGCAAGGTACGCATCAAATCTTTTTTATCCCATTTGTCTTTATTCTGAAATAGTTTAGAAATAAAATAAAATGAGGAGTTCTCGTACTTTTCATGTACTGAAGAACTTGTTTTATAATTATCTATAAAAAGATTGATGTGTAAATTTATTATTTGTTGTGTTGGAACTGTGTCATATAAAAAATATCTAATTGTTTCTATTATAAAATTAGCTTCTAAAGAATGAAAGTGTTTTTTGATTAAATCTAGAGTATTATTGCTCCAAATTTTGTTGTATGGAACTTCGTAATCTTTAAAAGTAATTGGTGAAACGATTTTTCCTTTTTTTAAACCAATATTCATCATATCTAAAAGATATGTTTCTTGCCAATCACAAAATAATGGTCTTTCTAATCTATTATAATTTAGTGAATTTACGTGGATAATTCTATCTCTGTTTTTTTCTAAGAATGAGTCATTTAATGCGTGATATTTTTCGTTTAAATTGTCGAAATATATATCTTTTATTAAAGAAATATTTTCTATTTTAATTTCTTTAAAAATATCTAGAATGTTTATTTCATTTAATTTTTGGTTGTTTACTTTGAGCAATTGAAACATATTTCTTCTAATTAGTAAATTTGTATCAATAAGATAATTTGTATCATTTTCTTGATTTTGTAACTTTGTTATAAATATTATTAAAAATAATAGTTTTCCTAGATTTGATTGTATTGTTTGTTTTGTAACGGATATTTCTGCTTTTCCAAGAAAAAATTCCTCAATTTTATATACTTCTTCAAATATGCTTTTTTTAAAAATAAGATGATTAGGATTACATTTTATAATATTATTAAAATACAAAAGTAGGTCTTCAATAACACCATATTGACTAAAGAACTGCTGTACGGAATGTATCTCAGATAAATCAAATCTAGCTTCAATTAAGTCAACAAAGGTTTGCCATTCTCTAGATTTATTAAGAAAATTCTCATGAAATGCAACACGATCGTTATGTTCCAAAAAATTATATGCCATAACTATCCTCCTATATCAATTAAATAATTATTAGAAAATGAATATATGATTAAATTAAAAGTGCCATATGGCACTTTTAAGTCGATATTCTATTGATTCAATTAAAAATAATAATTTGGTCATAGTACGTTATTAATTATTAGTTTTAAGGCCATATTGATATTTCCATTCACGATATTTCTCTAAAGAAATATCTCCATTTATGTATTTATGATTCATTTTCATCCATTCATTGATAAAGTCGCCAAAATATTGTTCATCAAATTGAACCCAACTGCCATCTTCATCTTTTTTGAATTTAAAAGGTAGTACATCATCCCAATCAAATAATTCATATGCTAAATCTAAAGCGTAAGTGTGATCTCCTTGACTTAAATAGTAAGAGTTTATATTTAAAGCTTTGCTAATTTTTATTAACATGTCTTCTTTTGGAACGCGTATTCCTCTTTCATATTTTGAGACTCTTCCTCGACCATAATCGTTATCTTCAAATCCAATAGCTACCGCTAATTCGCCTTGTGTCATATTACGTAAAAGGCGAATTTTTCTTATACGTTCGCCAATATTGGCCACCAGTACACCTCCTTTTCTTTAATCATTATAACATTTATAAATGAGAGAATATATATTTATGACACAAAAAAGTGAATTTCTTATTGACTAACACAAAAAAGTGTCATAAGATATATGTGACACAAAAATGTGTTACATAGAATAGGAGGTATAAAAATGGAAAAATCTATGTTCATGACAGCCCAAGAAGTGGCCGATACATTGGGAATGTCAAAAGCTTACGCTTATAAGTTGATTCAAGAAATGAATCAGGAAATGGCCAAAGGAGGATATGTAGTTCTCCACGGTAAGATCAATCGATCTTTCTTCTTTAACAAAATCTATGGAGGTGAAACAAAAGATGCAACCGGGAATTTATTACGATGAGAAAACAAAAACGTATTATGTATCAAGAAGATACAAAGATTGGAAAGGAGAGAATAAAAGATTGTTTAAAAGAGGATTTAAAACAGTACGAGAAGCAAAACAATTCATGAATAGTTTCATGGCAAGATTAGATGGAAATCAAGATATGGTATTTAATGATTATATTGAAATTTATTATAGTGATCGTGAAGCACATTTAAAACTAAACACTTTTTTAACAAAGAAAAATATCATTGAGAAAAACATCCGTCCTTACTTCGCTAGTTATAAGTTGGTTGAAATCACTCCAGCAATCGTCATGAAATGGCAAAATGAGATTATTTCTAAAGAGTTGGATGATGGTCACAATTATTCGAACGCAACGTTAAAAACGATTCATGCTCAACTAAGTGCAGTGTTCAATCATGCGATTCGTTACTATGGCTTACGACAAAATCCAGCTAAAGTTGTCGGAACAATGGGAAAACCAGAAAAGAAAGAAATGTTATTTTGGACCACAGATGAATACAAACGTTTCATTGTAGAAATGATGGATAAACCGGTGAGTTTCTGTGCTTTCGAAGTTTTGTATTGGTGTGGTATTCGTCTTGGTGAATTATTAGCATTGACGAGAAGTGATTTTGATTTAAAAAAGAAAAAATTACGTATCAATAAATCACTTCAAAGAATTCATGGGAAAGACATTGTAACACCACCAAAAACAGTAAATAGTTACAGAACTATCGATATTCCTGAATTTCTAGCGGATGAATTGTATACCTATTTTAAAAGCTTATACGGATTAAAGGATGATGATCGAGTGTTTCCAATCACGAAATCATATCTTCACCATGAGCTAAATAGAGGAAGCAAAGCGGCAGGTGTGAAGCGTATTCGAATCCATGATTTACGTCATAGCCATGTTTCATTGTTGATTGAGAAAGGCTTTAGTGCATTAGCAATCGCTGAAAGAGTAGGTCATGAATCCATTCGTATCACATATAAATATGCACATTTGTTTCCGTCGAAAGGAGTTGAGATTGCGAATTCTTTAAATGATGAATGGGAGGATATGGACGATGAGTAGAAAGAACAGAGATAAATATAATCGTTTTAGAAGTAAAACCATCGCATTTCGAGTGTCTGAAGAAGAAAACAAGACGCTTGAAACCAAGGTAGCATTGAGTGGTTTGACCAAACAAGATTATCTAATTCATTGTATTGAGCAAAGGGATTATGTTATTGATGGAAAAAACACAAGAGTGTGGAAAGCGTTAAAACAACAACTAGATGTCTTTATTAAACGATTCTGTGAAATTGATGATATCTCTAAATTGGAAAATGATGAACTAGAGGTTTTGGAATATATGCTTCAAATCATTATAGCTATAAAAAAAGAAGCACAGATTAAAGTGGAAATGGAGCCACGCCAATGAATCCATGTTTGAGTTCCGCTTTAAAATATGCTCAATCTAATTATAAAGTATTTCCACTGAAATGTAACTCTAAAAATGGGCAAGTTGTGGCATCTTGGAAACAAGATGCTTCAACAAACCCTGATTTGATTCATCAATGGTTTGATCATTCTGATTATAACTTAGGTGTTGTTACAGGTCACAAGTTGGTCGTGATCGATGTTGATAACAAAAATCAAGAGTTAGGAAATAAAACGATAAAGAAGTATATGAGACAATTTCCTCAGACAAGAATCGTTAGAACACCGAATAACGGATTCCATATTTACTATAAAGTAAACAGACCGATAAAATCTAGAGTTGGATTATATCCTGGAATTGATATCCGTGGCGAAGGTGGATATGTTCTAGGAGTTGGAAGCAAGATCAATGGAAAATTTTATCAAGTTGTGAATAAGAATGTTGATATTGCATTTGCTAATGACAAAGTATATGAATTTCTAAATGGTAATAAGCAGAAGCCAATAAAAAAATCGGATAAAGTAGAATCTATTCAGCAAGGATACCGAAATGATTATTTATTTAGGATCGCATGTTTTCTTCAACAAAAAGGATTAAGTGATGAAGCGATTCATGAATGTATTATAAAAGAAAATGAAATGAGATGTAATCCGATATTAAATGCTGCAGAAGCGGAAAAGATCATTCAAAGTAGCTTTCGATATAAGAAAGGAAGATTTGAACTTCGCAATGAAAGAGAGTATGAAGGTTCTTATACTCTTAAGCAGTTATATGAATCGAAAGATGTAGATGAAGAAGACATTGTTGAAGATATGATATCAGTTGGTCTTACGTTGATTGGGGCGCCACAAAAAACAGGAAAAACATTCTTTGGTCTACAATTATGCGATGCAATTTCTGAGGGAAAAGATTTTCTTGGAAAGAAAGTTCAAAAGGGTACTGCGCTTTACCTAGCTTTTGAAGATAAGAAAGTAAATATTCGAAAGAGATTAAAGCGCATGCAGATACAGCCTAAAGATAATTTCATAATAGATATTTTGAAACCAGATCCGCTTTATGATCTTGAGGCAAGGATAGAAAAAGGATTGCAGGTGAATTCGGATTTGAAGATAGTTGTAGTAGATACTTTTCAAAAGATTAGAAGAAATAAGGAACGTGATTATGACAATGAATATGATGAAACGACCGCTTATCATGAATTGGCATACAAGTATCATATAGCGATTGTTTTGATTACTCATGTAAAAAAAGAAATTGATACTAATCATCCCTTTGATTCAATTTATGGAAGCAGAGGTCTAACTGCTGGATCTGATTCGATACTAGTCATGTATAAGAAGAATCATTTATCAGATACACGACAATTGGCAATACAAGGAAAAGATATTCCGGATGATGAGATTACGCTTCGTCAAAATGAAAATATGGTTTTAGAAATTACAGATGAAGATGTTGATAACAATCACGATGAAAATTTAATTAGGGTTGTGAATTACATTGTTCGAAAGAAAGAGTTTGTAGGTTCGCATGAAGAGTTATCTTCGTTACTTTCTTTAGCCTTAACTGGAAAGCAATTGCAAGTGTTATTAGCAAAAAATGAGGACTTGTTAAAGACTACGTTCATCTCTTATGAGAAACGTCCACGAACAAATAAAGCACGAATGATATGTCTCCGCTATCACGGAAATGAAGAAATTTAGTGACGATGTGACGGTTGTCGGGCAATACCTTTTGACCGTCACACCGTCACTCCTTAAATAAGTTAAATTTAAGATTTTATGTATTAGCAAGCAACGTATTTTGTCCCCAAAATACAAAATCAAAAGCTGGTACGACCAGCAAGATTGGAGGTTCATATGAAAAGAAATCATGAAATAAAGATACGATTCAATGAAGAAGAATTTGAAACGTTAGTTAAGAAATTAAGAAAAACAAAATTAAGTAGAGAAGCATTTTCTAGAGCTTGTATATTAGGTAAAGAGATAAAAGTACCACCTGATCTAGAGTATTATAAGTTAAAAAACGAGTTCAATCATATTGGTAATAACTTAAATCAGATTGCTAGAACGTTGAATAATAGACAAGAAATATCTCCAAAAATCATTGAGGTAACAATCGAAGAATTAAGACAGATGATCAAAAATCTTGATGAAAAAGTAAGGGGCTGATTAAAGCAGTAACATCAATTTGGGCTATCCGAAATCGTTTGGATAACGTCATCAAGTATGTCGAAGATGAAAAAAAGACGATGCAAACGGTTTTGGATTACATCAGCCAAGATAATAAGATCAAACAAAAACAGTATGAAACTTGTCTTAATTGTGATGCATTTGATCCATTAAAATCGATGCAGATGACCAAAAAATTATTCCATGATCATAAAAGAATTGTAGCGTTTCATGGTTATCAGTCATTTAAAATAGATGAGGTTGATGCAAATATTGCACATGAAATTGGAGTAAAGCTTGCACAAAAAGTGTTTGGAAATCGTTTCGAAGTTGTCATTACCACACATCTAGATAAAGACCACATCCATAATCATATCTTATTAAATTCAACTTCATTCGTTGATGGAAAACGATTCTGTAATACCAAAAAAGATTACTGGAACATGAGAAATACATCAGATGAACTATGTAAAGAATATGGATTATCTGTCATCGAAGATCCATCTTATGATTCAAAAAAATTGAATTATCATATAATGAAAACCTATATGAATGATATTAAAAAAGATATAGATGCTCTTGTAAAAGAAAGTAATTGTATTAAAGATTTAAAGGATAATATGAAAAAGAAAGGGTATGAGTTCGAAAGAATCGATGGAGAAGATGTCGTTTATCATCCGTATTGTAATGAACCGATATATCTAAAATCATTAGGAGAAAGATATCATCTTGATGAAATTGAAGAAAGATTGACCGATAAATGGATCCTTCCTCAAAACGTTAAACATACAAAAAGTTATTATCGGTGTAAGGAATACTATCAACTTTATAGAAGAAAACAGTTACCAAAACTTGCAAGAATCCATGTTGCTTATCTTATTTCGATCAATATCTTACCTTCAAGAAAGCAACATATATCCAAAGAAGCAAGACAAGCACTCAAGAAAATGGATCAATATTCTAGAGAAATCGAACTTCTTGCCAAAAATAAGATAGAGGATATCGATCAATTAAATAACTACCAACAGCAAAAACAAGATGAATTGAATGACCTATTAAAGCAAAGACAAGGTTGTTATTATCAGCGACAACGAGCTAAAACAATGGATGAAAAAGAGGAGTGGTCAGCAAGAGCTAAGTTATTTACACCTGAAATCAAGAAGTTGAGACTTCAAATCAAAGCTTGTGAGAATATCAGAAATCGAAGTTTTGATAAAGACATTGAAAGAATAGCACAAAAGAAAATCAAACAAAGAGATGCAAGATAGGAGAAAAAAGCATGAAAGAAATCAAATATAACAAAGTAGGAGATTTTGAATTCCCTGAATTAAAACAAGAAAAAGCATTACCAACTTTATCAAGATTTGGAAGAGAATATCTAAGGAAATTAAAAGAAAAACATCCAGGACATTACCTAGCTTTACGAGCAAAAAATGAATTGAATGAAGAATTGATTCGTATGGATAAAGAGTTAAATCAACGATATGAAACCCTTATTGAACAATATAAAGTGTCAAGAAACATAACAGAAGAATTAAAAGAACAAGATCAAATGAAATGGGTTCAAGAGATGAATAATATTAAGAGTTGTGTAGAAGAAATTATTTGGAATGAAATAGATTGAAGTAGGGGAACCTACTTCTTTTAATTTAATCATTTATATTTTTAATTTAGTCTTTTTAAAAAAAATGAGTAAATTAAATTGATAGAATGACCAAAATAGAATATAATAAATATAGAAAAGGATGAATATGATGAAAAATTATAGTTATTTAGAAAATTGGAATAAACTACTTACACCAGAAGTTGTATCATTGTTGACTTCAATCCATGAATTTAAAGGAGAACAGAATCTGTTTATTGAAGCAAATGCTGATAAGCTCTATGAATTATTAGAAATGGCAAAAATTCAAAGTACTGAATACTCCAATAAAATAGAAGGAATCTATACATCGGATGATCGTTTAAAACAGATTGTTTTAGATAAAACGATGCCTAAAACAAGAAACGAACAGGAAATAGCAGGGTATAGAGATGTATTAAATACGATTCATACGAATTTTGAATATATACCTATTATTCCATCAATGATATTACAATTACATCGTGACTTATATAAGTTTTCTGGTATGAATTTCGGAGGGAAATTTAAGGCAACGGATAATGTAATTGCAGAAGTTGATTCTAAAGGGAATAAATATGTGCGATTTGAGCCGGTTTCTGCATGGCTAACAAGTGATAGTATGCAGAGTCTATGTGATAGTTATAACGACGCAATGAAAGAAAAAAATATAGATCCATTGTTACTAATGCCGATGTTTATCTTGGATTTTTTATGTATTCATCCATTTGATGATGGAAATGGACGAATGAGTCGATTACTAACATTATTGCTATTGTATAGATCTAATTATATAGTGGGTAAATATATTAGTATCGAAAAGTTAATAGAAAATTCAAAAGAAACATACTACGAAGCACTAAAGCAAAGTTCTATAGGATGGCATACGAATGAAAATGATTATGAACCATTTGTAAAATATTATTTAGGTATTATTGTGTCCGCTTATAAGGAGTTTGAAACAAGGGTACATTATGTATCAAAAGAAAAATTGTCGAAACCTGAAAGAGTTGCAAAAGTGATTGAACAACATATAGGTAAGATTACTAAAACAGAGATTATGAAATTATGTCCAGATATAAGTCAAACAACAATACAAAGAACTCTTAACGATTTACTAGAGTCAAATACCATAGTGAAGATAGGTGGAGGACGTTATACCTCATATATTTGGAATTGGGAGGAAAATAAGAAATGATAACAGGTGAATTAAAAAATAAGATAGATAGTCTGTGGGATGTTTTTGCGACTGGAGGATTAACAAATCCACTCGAAGTTATAGAACAAATCACATATTTAATGTTTATTCATGATTTAGATGAATCAGATAATAAAAAAGCAAAGGAATGCGCCATGTTAGGATTGCCATTTCAAAGCATGTTTACTGATGAGATTAGTATTGGAGATAGAACCATTGAAGGTCAACAACTAAAATGGTCAGTTTTTCATGATTTTACAGCAGAAAAGATGTATCAAGTTATTCAAGAATGGGTATTCCCGTTTATTAAAAATTTGCATTCTGATAAAAATAGTGCTTATTCAAAATATATGGATGATGCCATATTTAAATTACCAACACCATTACTTTTATCTAAGGTAGTTGATGCATTAGATGAAATTTATGAGTTGATGGATAAAGAAAAAAATATAGATATTCGTGGAGATGTATACGAATATTTGTTATCAAAAATAGCTACAGCTGGAAGAAATGGACAGTTTAGAACACCACGCCATATTATAAGAATGATGGTTGAACTGATGAAACCAACTCCTGAAGAAACAATTTGCGACCCAGCCTGTGGGACATCTGGATTTTTGGTAACTGCTAGTGAATATTTACGAGAAAATTATAAGCAAGATATTTATTTTGATAAACAAAAGAAAGATCACTATATGAATCATATGTTCTACGGTTATGATATGGATCGTACAATGCTTCGCATTGGAGCAATGAATATGATGACACATGGTGTTGAATCACCTTTTATTGAGTATAGAGATAGTTTATCAGATCAAAATCCCGACAGAGATAAATACTCTCTAATTTTAGCAAATCCTCCGTTTAAGGGGAGTTTAGATGCGGATTCAGTATCTGCAGATATATTGAAAGTATGTAAAACAAAGAAAACTGAATTGTTGTTTATAGCACTATTTTTAAAAATGTTAAAAGTAGGAGGACGATGTGCTTGTATTGTTCCGGATGGAGTATTATTTGGTTCATCTAAAGCTCATCAATCTATCCGTAAAGAAATTGTTGAAAATAACCGTCTAGAGGCAGTAATTTCTATGCCGTCAGGAGTATTTAAACCATATGCTGGTGTTTCAACAGGAATCCTAATTTTTACAAAAACAAATCATGGTGGTACAGATAACGTATGGTTTTATGATATGAAAGCAGATGGATATAGCTTAGATGATAAGCGTACTCAGGTAGAAGAAAATGATATTCAAGATATTATAAAACGTTACCATAATTTAGCTGATGAACATAATAGAAAACGTACTGAACAAAGCTTCTTCGTATCAAAACAAGAAATTATAGGTAATGATTATGACCTTTCTATCAATAAATATAAGAAGATTGAATATGTACCAATAGAATATCCGTCTACTACAGAAATCATGAGCGATATCCATGAACTTGAAATGCAAATTTCCGTAGGCCTTGCAGAATTGGAGGACTTGCTATGATGGTAAAGTTTTCAGATGTTTTTATCGATGAAACAAAAAAAGGCTTTAAAATACATGCTTCAAATTATTTACAGATTGGTAGATATCCTATTATAGACCAAGGTCAATCAGATATTGCTGGTTACACAAATTTAGAAAATGGAGTTTTTAATAATATTCCTGCTATTATTTTTGGTGATCATACAAGAATTATAAAATATATTGACAAACCATTCTTTTTGGGTGCAGATGGCGTAAAAATTCTCAAAAGTAAGATTGAAGATGTTAATTATAAATACCTGTATTATTGTTTGCTTAATGCTAAAATACCTAACACGGGATATAATAGGCACTTTAAGTGGCTCAAACAATTAGAAATTCCACTTCCATCGCTTGAAGAACAGCGAAAAATTGCTGAAACTCTTGATAAAGTAAGTGACTTAATTTCTAAACGAAAACAGCAGTTAGAAAAATTGGATTTGCTTGTTAAATCTAGGTTTGTAGAGATGTTTGGGGATATACATAGCAGCGAATTATATCCATATAAAAAAATTAAAGACTTTACAATAGTAATTAGTGGAGGAACTCCTGAT
>OJAI01000538.1_pt1 | contig 25938 bp, 33 predicted proteins | sample 1588891 | NCBI WGS metagenome assembly OJAI01 (sample SAMN03283255) | human gut metagenome | biome: human-associated habitat; material: feces | host: Homo sapiens | place: USA | collected 2013 | reverse complement strand
AAGAAACGCAAAGCTTTATTAAAATGCACCCTATTTTAAATAATTCCGAGAAAAACCCCCGTTATTCCGAGAAAAACCCTAGTTATTCCGAGAATTATGACATAAAGAAAAGTAAAGAAAATGTTGTTGTTGTTGTTACGCGCGCGCGTGAAGAAATGATACGCTGTTTTGAACAGAATATGGCTCCGACGACGATAGCAGTGGAACGGGAAATCGGCGCTTATCTGGAAGAAAAACAAGTAACTCCCGAGCTGATGAGGGCAGTTATTGAGTATTCAGCATTGTCGGGCGCGAAAAGCTGGCGTTATGTGCAGACGGTATTAGATAATTGTCTCCGGGAAGGTATTGCGACACCGGAACAGTTCCGACAAAACATACGCTCGGAATCCAACGGACAACGTACAAGAAAAAAAGAAGAGCCATGTTCGTCGTCAATCGACTTTGAGGCATTGCAGCAGTATGTCACCTATGGAGGGCACTATGAAAGCGAAAAAAAGACAATGTAAAATTTTTTATTGTGACCGTAGAAGAGGAAGATTTTGCTGTGCGGACTGCGGGTACAAAGACCGCACGAACAGCGCACGATGCAAAAAGCCATGCCTAAATGACCCGAAACTGTGCGGAGCTGTTTTGGAAAAGGATGATAAAAATGTCTAAGCGACAGCAGCAACAGCTGGAAAAGAGGTCAGCGGGCTTTATGGGGGAGTTTAAAAAGCTCCTCTACCGACACCAGGCATGGGAAGTATGGAGCGATTTCTGCACGATGGCAGCCATCTCCATAGCCAACGCGGTGGACAAGCGGCACTTTGAAGCGAGGGAGAATCTCTATCTGGATACCATCAAACGATATACCAAAGAGGAGCAACAAGTTTTTCCGATTTTGTTTGCTGAAACAGTGATGGAGTTAGAGCGCAACCCAGATCAGGATTTCCTCGGGAAGATGTTCATGCAGCTGGAACTTGGAAACCACTGGAAAGGGCAGTTCTTCACTCCATACAATGTTTGCCACCTCATGGCAGAAATGAATATGGATGCGCAGGTAAAGAACATCGAGGAAAAAGGCTGGATATCCGTCGGGGACTGCTGTTGTGGTGCCGGAGCAATGCTGGTTGCATTTGCCAATGTGTGCCGGAAAAAGAAAATCAACTACCAGCAGTGCGTGATGTTTGTAGCGCAGGACATCGACCCGGTAGCAGCTTATATGTGTTATATCCAGTTATCTCTGTTAGGCTGTCCGGGATATGTAAAAATTGGGGATGCTCTGGCAGAGCCGATGGTAGAAGGGGATGAAGCGAAGGAATGTGTTTGGTGTACACCGATGTACTTCTCCCAGGTTTGGCAGACGAGAAGATGGATTGAACATATGCGGGCAGTTTATCCTCGGCAAGAAGAGAAACAAAATCAGGAAATGGAGCCGGCTATCCTGATAAAACATCATTCAAAATCACAGACGTTTCAGAATATTGGAGGAATCACAATGACAATGGAGCAGTTAAACAAGCAGATGGAACAGTATCAAAAAGGCAGTTTGGAACACTGCATCGGCATGGAACTGCTGGAACTGTGCAAGGGAAATGAGGGAGCATCCGAGATTGTAGAGCAGGACCTTGCAAAGAAGGGGATGGCTCTTTCGGATTGTGCAAAGAAGATTCGAGATTACGCCAGAAACCACCAGAAGGGCGGATTTTTTGAGATGGACGATGCGCTCTCCGAAAAACTGGTTTGCGAGTTTTACGGAATCAGCAAAGCTGAAGCTGGTGCTTCTGAGGCTGCTTCTGAAGAGCCGCAGGAGGAACAGCAGGAAGAAGTAACAGGGCTTAGTTTTTCCTTGGAAGATTTGTTGTAGGAGGCAGGCAGTATGCGTTTGGCAGAAAAGCGGGAATGGATGGCGCTCCCTTACGATCCGGCACCGGCAATAGAAGTACCAGAGTATAGCGAAAAAACGTTTTGTGGCTATCACCGCAAAGGTAGAAACTACATAGCAGGAGCAAGAACAGAGGGAGATACACTGATTTTCACTGTATACAGCAGTTCAGGAGCCCCGATTTACCGCACGTTCCAAAAACCGGATGAGCTATTTTCCCAGTTCCCAGGTAGGGAAAAACCGAGTGATGCAACAATAACAAATGCGCTGGACTGGTCTGGATGGTATCACATGATGCCGGAAGATACAAATTTGGTAAGAGCATGGTGCAAAAATAATGCTCCGTTCCCTTTTGTAAGTTCAGGAAATGGTGGAGTAACTATCCTGAAAAGGTATCAGGAAGCAATAAGGAAAAGCGAGTTGGAGCGCCGCCATGACAGAACCAGAAAGATGGTGGACGAGGTAATGAAAGAGATACACCCGTTGCCGCAGAAGGTGCTGGACTGGATACGGGACGAGGTGATGAAGCCGTATCGCTATATCTTTTATAACTACCAGAAAGGAAAGAAAATCCAGAAAGGATTTTGCTCCTACTGCAATCAGATGGTGGATATTCAAGGTACCAAGCACAAAGGAACGGCGATCTGCCCTCATTGTCACAGCGAAGTCACCCTCATTGCAAACGGAAAATACAGGGACAAGGTGGCGCGAATGCAGGACCAAAGTCACTTTGTTTATATCCAGCCCACAAAGGATGGTTGGTGTGCCCGGTATTTTGATGTTATTTCAGTGATGGACGGGCGCGGAGGCAAGGACAGCAGTCAGTATTATCACAAGGAAATCGGGCGGTATTTTTACAGTACACAGAAGAGCTGCTACACCGGCTTCTATGAGTGGAAGAATTTCTTCCAGACGGGTGAGATGCGATTTTGCAAGGTGGATGAAAGATTTTCGATGCCTTGCAAGATTTACCCGAAAAGTCTTAACACAGTTCGACAAAAGGATTCCAGATTGAGGTACATCCCACTGGAAGACATAGCGGCGCACATAAAAGAGGATGCCTGCCTGCTGATTGACGCTTGCTGGCGGACACCACTGCAGGTGGAGTATATGGCAAAGATGGGATTATACCGGATGCTGGAGGAAAGCGTGAGCCGGTACGGACACAAAATTCCGGAAGGAAAAACACCTGCGGAGATGTTCGGATTATCCGGGCAGCCGTTGAAGGCAATCCTCAGTATTAACCCAAGCTGGGGACAGGTTGAGACATATCGAAAAATCATCGAGCATCAAAAAAATGCAGATGTCGATGTTTTCTGCCGGCTCTACCAAAAGTCCGGGTATCATATGCGGCTTCCGGAGCTTGCGAGATACCTTTCACTCCAAAAGATTGAAAACTATCTAGAAAAGCAGGAGAAGCTGCGACCAGAGGTTCCAGAGGATAGACGGGCTGATATGATTTTGGGGGATTGGCTGGACTACCTGAGAGATTGTCAAAAACTCGGATACGACATGAAGGAGGACAGAATCCTCAGACCCAAGGATTTAGGGACTGCTCATGAAGAAACCGCCGTTTTAGCGAAAGAAAAGGAGCAGGAAATCACTCGGGAGGGAATCCAAAAAAGGGCAAAAGAAGCCCAGAAATACGCATGGGAACAGGACGGTTTCCTTATCCGACCGATTGCAACGCTAAAAGAGTTGGTAGCAGAAGGGACAAAATTGAAGCATTGTGTGGCAGGGTACGCCTCGTCTTATGCCGAAGGAAGGTGCAAGCTGTTTTGCATCCGAAAGAAATCAGCACCGGATACCCCGTATTACACCTTGGAGCTTGGAAGGAATGATAAGCTCATCCAGTGTCGAGGGTACCGAAACGATGTGGAGAACGGGTACAAGATGCAGGAGGACGTCCGAAAATTTGTAGACCGGTGGATGAGCAAAGTGGTCAACAAGAAGAAAAAAGAGCGCATCAAAGTAAACGCAGCATAGGAGGATATCGGAATGTACGAAGTTGAAAACATGAGCTTTGAAGAAATAGAATCCGAAACACGCCTGCAGCAGCTGGCAGTGGAAATTGTCACTTTCGACCGGCAGGCGAAAATTACAGCAGTAAGCTGTGCCATCGAAATCGGGGAGCGCTTGTTGGAAGCAAAGGAACTTGTTCCACATGGAGAGTGGGGAAACTGGCTGAAGAAAAATGTAAACTACAGCCAGTCCACTGCAAACAACTTCATGCGGCTTTACAAGGAGTATGGGAACGACCAGGGCAGCCTGTTTACCACGCTGACAAATTCACAGACGATTATGAATCTGGATGTTTCCAAAGCCCTTGCCCTCACTGTACTCCCGCCAGAAGAGCGAGAGGAGTTTGTATCAGAGCACGATGTAGAGAGTATGTCCACCCGGGACCTGAAAGAAGCCTTGCAGGAAAACAAGGAGCTTAAACAGCAGCAACAGCAGCTGAAACATCTGCTGGAAGAAAAGGAACGGCAAGCCACCGAAAGTGCTTCCCAGCTTGATATTGCCATCAGTGAGCGGCAGAGGATGCAGGATAAGCTTAACGAAAGCGTAAACCGAAATGCCGGATACGAAAAATCGCTGCAACTTAAAATTGATGCAGCAAAGAGATTGGAAGCGGAAAAGAAGGCTGCGGAAGAAAAGCAGAAGGAAAGTGAGAAAAAGGCTCAGGAGCTTCAGCAGAAAATGGAGGAGCTGGAAAACCAAAAGCCAGAAGTGGACCAGCAGGTCATTGGAGAATTGCAGGCAGAAGCCGAGAAACAGGCAGAGAGACGTTTTGCACAGGAAATCGAGAAACTAAGAGCTGAAAAAGAAAAAGCCGAGCAGAGGGCAGCAGAAGCCGAAGAAAGAAACAAACAGCTCCAGAGCAAGGCAAACAGTGAGCAAAGCAAGGAACTGATTGTTTTTGATGAAAAGTTCAAGTCCTTCCAGGATAGCTACAATCAAATCAATCAGCTGATTGCAAAGATGGAAACTCCAACTGCGGATAAAGTCAGAGGAGCCGTCAGAAAGCTCTTGAGTGTAATGGAACAGAAACTGGGGTGATGAGATGAACAGCAGGAAAAATCCGCTTTACAATGCAAGCGGTTATAAAGACACCACAGCATTTCTTGCAATCAAAGATGCGGACAGCGAGAAGGAACGCTGTGACAGGCAGGCAGAAAAACTCATCAAGGCAGTAAAGCTTATGCTTTCCGCCGCGGGGTTTTCCTTGATCCGCCGTATCGAGATTCGGCACGACAAATCAGGGAGGGAGTACAAGTGAGGATTAGAGTTGCCCGGCGAATGTACGGACAGTTTGTGGCGGCAGGAAAAGGCGCCTGTTACGGTGAGTTGATAAACCCCGTTTCAGAAGTAAGAGGGGAACCACCGTACAGGACTGTTTTTACAGTAAATCCGATGGAGAACTTCGAAATCAGCGAAGTATTAGTGTCAGAGGAGGACATGGAAAAAATACAACAGTTGCAGGAGGTCTTAATCAATGTCAATGGAGAAGTGCTTGCCAGAAGAAAGGACGGGAATACGCCAACGCTGGAGTATTATCTAACCAAAGTCCAAACGAGGTACGTTGAGCATAAAGGCAGTTTACTGGACTTTAGAAAAGAAAACATACAAATCACAAAAAAAGGGCACGACGAACAGACGGAGTCAGGGCAAGAAATCGGATACTGGAACATGGATTTTGGGGGTTCTACACGCGCTTTGGTATCTTTGTGCATCCGTGAAAACCCAAAACAGAGCTGGCACAAACTCGTAAAGTTGGTTGCAGAAATGAAAAACTGCCCGATAGACGAAGTGAACATCAAGTTGAAAGAATTTCGGGAACTTGGGATGTTGGGGTATCACAATGAAAAAGGAGTGTGGGAAGCGTGGGAATAGAAACAGAGGGAGCGGGTATTGTGGAAGGCAAAATTCCGTACACATACAAAGAGGACATCGAGCAGAAGCGACTTTGGCTGGAACGCAAAATCAAGCGAGAGCTCAAAATCGTAATCAATGCAATCATCGACAAGGTAATCTGGAAAGGCTGCAATCTGGATGTGCTGGTGATGGCTGTGCCGCAGATCACAAGGACGGTTGTACACACCAATCTCAGGTATCAAACGGAATTTCCGAAAAGGGAACTTCAAAAACTGGAATCTCACATCAAAAGCTATGCTAAAAAAGAAGTGTGCAGGTGCTATGAGGTTTGCGAAAGGAAGGAAACACTATGAAATCAATGGGAAATATCTACCATCGGCAGCAAGCCTATCTGCGCACCAAAGCCGGGCAACAGATGATGAAGAAAGAAGCAGATAACATCATCCGGCGCAACTTCGCAATGGTGTTTAAGGTGCTGCATGATGATTATGGATTCGGAGCCAAGCGTCTGGTTGAGTTGATCCAGCTCCTTAACGATTTTGCGGAGGAGGCAGCCAAAGACGAGCTGTGGTTTGATACCGTAGCAGCATGGTTTGAAGGATACACAGGGGTGGACCTGTGGAAAGATGATTGGATGGAGGGAAAATAAGCATGGAAAGAATCACAACCTCTGAAACGCTATGGGATGTATTAGGTAAGGCATACGATGCCGTTTATAGGCTTCAAGAAATCGAAAACATCCTCGGCGACGACTACGACCTCGAACGCCTGAAAGAACTGGTGGAAGCGGATAAAGAGGGGAAAGTGCATATTTGCCAGAAAACAACCTCAAATCGGTATTTCGCAGGAACAGATGAGAATGGGAAGCCTATCTACAAAGAAACCGACATCTATGTGCGGAGGTGACGAGCAATGACGGATTATATCGACAGAGCAGCAGCTATCACATCGCCTTTATGGGCTGAGGATTTATGCCCTGCGGCGGTGTTGAGTAGACTTCCAGCCGCCGATGTTGCGCCGGTGGTGCATGGTAAGTGGAAATGTTTAGACGGCTCACAAAAACATTATTGTCCTGTATGTGGGATGGACTTTGATTTGTATGCTTGCGTTAAAAAATTGTTTAACTACTGTCCCAACTGCGGAGCCAAGACGGATTTGGAGGAATCACGATGAAACACATTAACTACGCTATCTTCCAGCTCAAAGAGAATGCAAACAACAATCCAATCCAATACAGGAGATACAGATATCTCCTGAGAGAAGGTATAATCCCTAAAATCAATCGCTACCAAGAGGTTTATCGAGATACAGAGGAAAACGACGAAGATACAGATACGCTGTTAGAAAAACTGTTTAAAAAATTCAATTTCAGCAAACCTGCCGATTTTGAAGGGCGCAACCTATCAGTCAGTGATGTGGTGGAGCTCGATTTAAATGGCGAAAAAGCATTTTACTATGTGGACTCTATCGGATTTCAAAAACTGGAGGACTTCGACAGCGAAGAAGTAGAGTACGCGCCATATCAAAAGCAAATCATGAACCGTTTTTGTAGAAAGGAGTAGCCATGAACAACAAAGAACTCATCCGCCGCGCTCTGCTTGGCGACAAACAGGCTCAGGAGGAATGTACTGAAAAGGGGATTGTGTTGCCGTGTCCGTTTTGCGGAGAGGAGGCACAATTAATTTCAGAAAAAGGGCTATATACAATCGTTTGTAAGGATGGACCGTGTATTGGGAGCGACATTCACCCCGAGTATGGAGAGGCGATGTTTGCCCTTGAAGAATGGAACACCCGTCCTGCACCTCCAGTTGGCAGGTGTAGGGAGTGCAAGTGTTGGCGGAGAAATGGCTCAGATTGGGGAAGTTGCTCTAAATGGTACACAGAAGATAAAGTACAGGCTTTTATGCTGGAAGATGATTTTTGTAGCAACTTTAAACCGAGGGAGGAATCACGATGAAAACCCAAGAAATCATCAAAGCCCTGCGCAGGATGGCGGTGAACACGGGCACCCTGAATTGCCTTGGGTGCGGATTTGAGCACAACTGCGGTGTGCATGGGTGCAGAGTGCTCAGAGAGGCAGCGGACAGGTTGGAACAGCTGCAAACCGAAAATGATGCGCTCTTTCGGGCGGCGATGGGCAGCAGAAAGGAATCGGGATTGATGGATGAATAGGAGGAAATAAAACGCTATGAAATTTTACAACAACATATCCAACCTCCAGGACTGGGAGCAGACCGTCCGGGTGACGCTACAATGTGGACCGTATAAAGGGCATATTTCCTTTGTGGTAGTTGGAAATCAGTTTGGGAAGAATGTTTTGGCGTTTTACCCAGATCAGCTGACTCCGAGGGATATTGATGCGTTTGTGGAAAACGAGTGCAACATGAAGGTTGACCCAACGAGGAGAATTTTGCACTTTGATTTAAAATCAGAGGAGCTTAACAGCACGCAACATTATGAGATCCCATGCATGGATGCCAGGATTGACAACATGGTTGTTGCTGTGGAAATCATAGAATCGAAGCCGTACAAACGCAAAAAATAGCAGCAAAAAAGGGAGAGCCGAAGCCCTCCCCCTCTGCAAAGAAATATATGACAATATTAGTTTACCAGAAAATTATCTTTGCATCAAGGGGGAGGCAAAAGGCTATGGGATTGACAGAACAGGAAATTATCAGACTTGCAGCAGAACAGGCAGCGAAAGTGACAATGGAAACCCTAGAGGGGCAGAGAAAAAAAGCGAAGAAAGAAAGGAGGGATTGGCGGTTGAGAAATACAAGATTGCTCCTGGACCACCTCCAGCGCTTTCGAGACCATGCAACTCAGTCTGTATTTGATGTGCGAAAGGTTTTGGAATCGGCACAAAACGACCCGCAGGGAGTTTATTCGCAGCAACTTTCTAGTCGGCAGGATGTTTACTTGGAGGGGTTAGCCATCTCCGCAGGGAGAACCGAGGCATTGGTGGAGCAAACAGAATCGATGCTGGAACTGTACCGTTTACAGTGCGAAAAGGGGAACGCAGAAAAACAACGAAGATTCCGGGTGCTGAAAGCCTATGCCTTGGAAGGGAAGGATTATCAGCTGATTGCAGAAAAGGAATCGATTTCCAAAAGTACAGTTTTCCGGGATATTGACCTTGCAACAGAGGAGCTGTCCGTGATGCTTTTTGGAGCAGACATTTTTTATGACATGGATGCTACCGACGATGGGAAAAAGTTGGGAACAAAGCAAGAAAAGGATGTGGTATAATAACTATACTGCCAAACTTAATATTAAACCCAGAGGAAAAAGCTGCGCTGTAAAAGGTGCGGCTTTTTTCATGCGATTTTTTAGGAGGGAAAATGTGGAAGAGTTAAAAATTGTCTATCGCAGACTCGATGAACTCAAAGTATACGAAAACAATCCGAGAAACAATGAGGATGCGGTGGAGAGAGTTGCTGAATCAATCCGGCAGTTTGGATTTAAAGTGCCAATCCTCATCGATGAAAACGATGTAATCATTGCCGGGCACACCAGAAAGCTGGCGGCAAAGGAGCTGGGAATGGAGGAAGTGCCTTGTATCTGCGTGAGAGATTTGTCGGAAGAACAGGTGAAAGCATTCCGGCTGGCAGATAACAAAGTCGCGGAATTCTCCTCGTGGGACCCGGACAAATTGGCAGATGAGCTGGCGGAGATTTTAAACATTGACATGACGGCGTTTGATTTCCCGGACATGGCGCTGGATGAGCTGAATGTCAGCGATGATGATTTTTTGCAGGACACCGAGATTGTAAAAGACAGAACGCCTAAAAAGATTGTCTGCCCGCACTGCGGAAAGGAGTTTACACCGTGAGAGTATTTCTCGCATCTACCGGTCAGGGAATGTCCCGGGAGACCAGAGACGAGGCTTTTCGGAAATATCAGCCACGGTATGTGTTGGAAACCTTCTTCAACGGAGAAAAAGCCTGCCTGAAGGCAATGCAGGCGGTCGGCAACGATAACTTCCTACTGGATAGCGGAGCATTCAGCTACATGAACGGCCAAAAGGTGACGTTGGAGCAGATGGAAGCCTATGTGGACCGCTACATTGATTTTATCGTGAAGTACAAGGTGAAGCATTTTATCGAAATTGATGTGGACAACATTTTCGGGCTGGCGAAGGTAGAAGAATGGCGCAGAAAGATGGAACGGGCAGCCGGCAGGCAGTGCATCCCGGTATGGCACAAAGGGCGCGGGGTGGAATACTGGAAGAAGATGTGCAGGGAATACAAGTACGTCGCCATCGGAGGATTGGTGTTCCATGTAAAGAAGCAGGAATACGAGCTGATAAAGAAGCTGGTACACTATGCGGCAGTCCGGGGAGTAAAGGTGCATGGACTGGGATTTACAAAAACCAAATCACTAAACGAATACGAATTTTACTCCGTAGACAGTGCCTCATGGACCATTGCGGCTGCCAGAGGACAGCAGATGCACACTTTCAACAAGGGCTGCATTGAAACAAGGGTGTTAGATAAAAAAGGCAGAAAAGTAAACCTCGGCAAGCTCGTTTCCCACAACATGGGAGAATGGGTAAAATTTCAAAAGCACATGGATGGAGTAAGGAAATGAGAAAAACAAATTTTAACCTGATTTTGCTAAACAGCATTTTTATGATTGGTCTGGTGATGTCCAACCTCTTTGGAGGCAAAATCATCACTGTACTAGGCTTTACAGTAGCAGGGGCAATCGTGACTTATCCGCTGACCTTTCTCTCAACCGACATTATCGGCGAAATCTGGGGGAAACAAGAGGCAAACGAGTGCGTAAAAATCGGCATCATCGTCCAATTGGTGTTTCTGGCGCTAGGATACCTATCTCTGGCAATCCCCGCCGCAGGAAGTAAGCAGACCACTGCAGGAGTCATTACAGCTTGTCCTAAATCAAGGACTGCGTATGACACTGGCATCTTTAGGAGCGTTCAGCGTCAGCCAGTTCCTGGATGTGTTCCTGTTCCACAAGATGAAAGAAAAGTGCAATGGGGAAAAGAAGTGGCTTAGAAACAACTTGAGCACCATGACGAGCCAGTTTGTTGATACCATTATTTTTATTACAATTGCTTTTTATGGTGTTGTAGACAATCTGCCCGCTATGATTGTAGGGCAGTATGTAATTAAACTCCTGCTGGCTTTAGGAGATACTCCGTTCTTTTACTTTTTCACTCGCAGAACGGACAAAACAGGTGCAACAAAATAATTTTAAAATAAAGGTTCAAATCGACCGGATAGAGAGGTGGTGAGAGGTGCCCAGACCGAGAAGTCCAAACCGAGACAAGGCTTTTGAACTATGGCTGGAATCTGGAAAAAACCGCACAATCAAGGACATTTCCGAAGAATTGGGTGTATCGGAGAATCAGGTCCGAAAATGGAAAAATCAGGACAATTGGGAGAATAAGGAAGCGTTACCAAACGTTACCAAATCAAATGGTAATACCATACAAACAAATGGTAACGTTACCAATCAATCCAAACCGGCAAAAAGAAAGCGGGGAGGGCAAAAAGGCAACCAAAACCGCTACGAGCATGGGCTGTATGCAAATCCTACGATGGATATGATACCCCAGAAGGAGCTGGAGCGATTACAGAGGATGGATTTTGAAGACGAGGAGTCCATCATCATTGATGAAATCATCCTCCTGACCAGCAGGGAGCGACAACTGCTGGAATCCATCCAAAGATACCAGGACCAAAAGAACGGGCTGTCACTGGATGGTGTAACGCGCCGAGTAGTGGAAAACGAAGGGGCAAGGGATAGCCGTTCAAAACAGGTGGAAACAACGACAAGAACGCGGGATGTCTTTGACGTCATTCAGAAGCTTCAAGCGGAGCTTACCAAGGTACAAAAGGAAAAGAGGCAATATTTAAGCGAGCTGCGAATCTTGAGGACGCAGAAGGCGCAGATGCCGAAGGAAGAAAATACCCATGAACGGGTATTACAGGAAATCAGCAGCGAGGAGTTGCGGCAGTTTATAGAAGGGGAATGGTAGCGGTGACAAAAGAGCAAAGGCAAGTATTGATAGAAGAAGCTCGGCGAGAACTTGCCAGAAGAACAATGCGGGATTTTGTGCTGTATGTCGATGATAACTACCGGATGAATTGGCATCATCGTCTCCTATGCGATTATCTGGATAAGCTGGCGTGCAAGGAGATCCGCCGTCTTATGGTGTTTATGCCTCCCCGGCATGGCAAAAGCGAGCTGGTAAGTCGCAAGTTCCCAGCATACCTTCTGGGGCGTAATCCAGATACCTCTATCATCTCCTGCTCCTATTCTGCCGACCTTGCCAGCCGCATGAACCGAGATGTACAAAGGCTGATTGATAGTGAAAAATATTCAGTGCTTTTTCCAGAAAGCCATTTGTTTGGAAAAAATATTCGTAGTACGGCGAAGGGCAGTTTTTTAAGAAATAGCGATATATTTGAGATTGTGAACCATCGAGGGACCTACCGCTCCTCTGGTGTCGGCGGCGGTATTACTGGTATGGGCGGCGAGTATATCATCATCGATGACCCGGTAAAAAACCGAGAAGACGCGGACAGCGCCACCATGCGAGAAAAAGTATATGACTGGTACACCTCCACCCTCTACACCCGTCTGGAAAAGGATGGGTGCATTTTGTTGACCTTAACAAGATGGCACGAGGACGATTTGGCAGGTAAGCTGCTCAAAGCAGCGCAGGAGGGTGCAGACCAGTGGACAATACTGGAATTGCCAGCCGTCTGCGAATATCCGCCCAAACCTTACGATGTGCGGCAGGAAGGGGAAGCGCTTTGGAAGTGGAAATACGATGAAGAAGCCCTTGAAAAGATGAAGGTGACAGTCGGAAGCCGAGATTGGGCGGCGCTGTATCAGCAGCACCCAACACCGGGCGAAGGCGGAACCTTCAAGCGTGAGTGGTGGAACTACTACAAAGTCCTGCCGGACGGGCTTTATGATTTTGTTCAATCGTGGGACTGCACATTCAAAGATGCTCAATCCTCAGACTATGTTGTAGGGCAGGTTTGGGCGAGAAAGGGAAGCAGCCGCTACCTGCTCGACCAGGTGCGTGGACGCATGAGTTTTACCGAAACCTTGCGTGCTATCCGCTCACTCTCTGCCAAGTGGTCGCAGGCAATCCGCAAGCTCGTGGAGGATAAGGCAAACGGCACAGCAGTGATTGATGTGCTGCGAAAAGAAATCCCCGGATTGATACCGGTGGAACCGGAGGGCGGCAAGATTGTCCGCGCCAATGCTGTAACGGCAGTAGCGGAGGCGGGAAATATTTACCTGCCAGACCCGTCTATTGCCCCGTGGGTGCATGATTTCGTTGAGGAACACGCAGTATTCCCGAACGGTGCAAATGACGACCAGGTGGACGCACAGACGCAGGCGAACACCTATTACAATTCTTCCTCCTTTAGTCTGGAAGGATTGATTTAAAAGGGAGGGAAAGAATTGGAATACAGAGCAGACGGGTTTTCTGATGTGATGAGGCTGTATCAGTCGCAGACAGTGCAGACAGGGGAAATGTGGATACCTGACTATGACCTTGCGGAAAAGTACCAGTATAACGGTTTATTCAGCAAGATTATCGACCGACCGGCAGAGGAAGCACTGAAACACGGCATGGAATACAATGTTTCGGATGCAGACCTGAAGGATTTTTTGGACGATGCGCTTGACCGGCTGGACTGGGAGGAAAAGGCTGTAACGGCAATCCGCTGGGCAAGGCTGTTTGGCGGCTCTATCATCGTTATGCTTCTGGACGATGGCGGCGGACTGGAAGAGCCGGTGAACTGGCAGGACGTCCGATCAGTGGAGGAGCTGCGAGTATATGAACGGGCAATCGTTCAGCCGGACCCAGATACCTACCGGACTGGGAAAGCAGAATATTTCGATGTATCCAGCACCTACGGCGGCACTTTCCGAGTGCATCGCAGCAGGTGCTTAGTTTTTAAAAACGGCAGTTTGCCGGAGTACGGGGCAGCACAGCAGTATTATTACTGGGGATTGCCGGAGTATATTCGCATCCACAAGGATTTGTCCCGGGCGCTCAAAACACACACCAATGCCGCCAACATGATTGAAAAGAGCGTGCAGCCGGTATACAAACAGCGAGGTCTGCAAAGTATGCTGGCAGGTCCGAACGGAGATGAGATGGAACTCAAACGTTTGCAGGTTCTTGACGCTTCCCGAGGAATGATGAACACGATTGCTGTTGATATGGAAGGTGAGGACTACGATTTCAAAACCTTCCAGATGACAGGAACGAAGGAAATTTTGGAAAGTACTTGCAACCTCTTATCGGCAGTTACCTGCATCCCACAAACCATCCTGTTTGGGCGTTCCCCCGCCGGCGAAAACGCAACCGGTGAGAGCGATTTGGAAAACTACTACAATTTTGTGGAGGGTATCCAAAAGCGGATGCTCAAGAAAAATATCCGCACCCTGATAAAAGCGATTGTGCAGGCAGGGGTTTATGATGGAAGCATCGAGAACCCGGGAAATATCAAACCAACCTTCAAGCCGTTATGGAGCTTGAGTGAGACGGAAAAGGCAACCGTAGAGCTTACCAAAGCCCAGCGGGCACAGGTAGCGGCACAAACGGCACAGCTCTACATAGATATGCAGGCGATACAGCCCGAGGAAGTGCGTCAGGCGCTTGCCAAAGACGAGCAGGTGGACGTTGAAAGTATTCTCGATAATCAGACGGAAAACCCGCAGGACGACGGCTGGGAGGAACTGCTGGAAGGACTGCGAGCAAATGATAATCCAGCTTTGGAACCCACTGGACAACCAGGGCGGCAAGGTGGTATAATGAAATCAGGAGCTGCCGAGGACGTCATCGCCGAGGACGTCATCGCCGAGGACGGCGGGGAGGGCAGCGGAAATTTTAACCATGAGGGTCGCCCGGGAAAGGTCGGCGGTTCGGGAGAGGGCGGAGGCTCTTCTTCCAAATCGGAATCAAAGGAAAAACCGAAAGAATCTCAACGGGAAAGGTCCTCAAACCGAAAAAAAGAAGAACAAAACAAACAAGGCGAACAACCGTCACAGCAACAGGGAACCTCGGAGAACAGTCAGCCCAAGCAAGCCGAAGGAAGCTCTGAACGTGGGCAAAGAGAAAGCGCGCCGCAGCCGGCGAAGAGCAGGAAACTGCCCTCTGACAGTATGCCGACCAAAAACTATATTACCTCGGACGGAAGATTGGACGTACAAAAGCTTCAAGACGATTACCAAGCGTTCACCCAACAGATGGATGCGCCGTGTCAGGCATACTTGCAGACCATGATGCAGGCAGTGGAGTTTAAGTCGGCGAAATTACCGGAAAGCTCACCATTTGGCTATTCTCCGTCAAAGGACGCTTTCTATTACGATACATCAAGGAAATCTTTCCACGATATTGATTTGTCGATTGTCACCACGCACGAACTTTCTCATAGGATTGATAAGCTGTTTCTCAATGTGGAAAACGATACAAATTTTGTGGAAAAGGTAAAAGGTGCAAAACAGACGATTGATTCCGATCCGAAGAAGTTTCAACAATTCTGTATTGATAACGATAAGGAAGGATTTTTATCTGATATTTGCAGCGCAGTTTCGGAGGGCAGATATAGGTTTCCACAAGAACATTCAGAGGAATATTGGAAGAGGAAAGGAATCAAAGAAAGTGAAATTTTCGCTAACTTCTATTCCTTAGTTGCTTTCAAAGATACCCAGAAGTTGGATTTTCTTCGTGAAAAGTTACCGGAGATATCTAATATTTGTGACAGTTATCTTCGTCAATTACATGGGGGAGAAATCTAAATGTATGTAGCAGCAGTCGATTCCGAAATTTTAAGAAGTGCTGAAATGTGGGAGTTGTGGGAACGGTATGAAAAAAAGTTCGGAGAACGTTTCATGCCTTTCAATTATGCCGACTTTGACCGGATTGGAGATAAATGTGCTGCGCAGGTATACAAGGAAGAAGTGGAAAAATGCCTGAGAGAAGGCAAACCGACCTCCATTGTTTCCAAGTGGTGCGGACCGAATGACATTATCGGTCATTAAAACAGAACAGATTTTTATTAAGGACGATGCTTTTGCACCGTCCTTTTTTCATACCCGAAAAGAGGTGAAACTTGTGAATGACCTTGCGTACCGAACTGCCTTACAGGAGAAAATCCAGAAGAAATTCTATGGGCACGACACCTTGAAATCAAAGTATGTGCCGCCCTATGCAATCTCTGCGGAAAGGCAATATTCGCAGGCAGTTGCGAATTTGTACCGCCGCTACAACAAGGTAGTGCTACGCTGGATGCCGAAGATTATCAAGGCAATTAAGCAAGACCGAAACAAGCGGATGCGCACCGATGATGCTGTTGGATTGATGCAACTGATTGACCTGTATCTTACCAAAATGATGAACGACCTGAAAACCGAGGAGGAGCAGGAGGAAGACGGCTCCAATTTGGAAGAACAAATCAAAGCCGCTGCTTACCTTATCCGAGGTGTTGTGAATCGGGGATGGAGCAAGGCGGTGGAGCGCACGCTGGGAGTGAAAATCCTTTCGGGATATTATGACGAAACATTCTACAAGGAACTGCTGGAACAGTGGTTTCGGGAGAATATGCAGATGATTTCCTCAATCCCTCAGGAGCTTGTCCAGCAGATTCGGGATACCCTTTGGGAGGATATTACCCAAAATACCGCTACAGACCAGATGGTGAAGCACATCCAGCATACCTGCCAAGTCAGCGAGAACCGCGCGAAGTTTATTGCCCGAGACCAGGTTGGCAAACTGCAGGCACAGCTTACAAGGCAACAACAGACAGATGCAGGTGTCCGGGAGTACATTTGGTCTTCCAAAAGGGATTCCAAGGTGCGCCATCAGCACAGGAAGCTCAACGGGAATAAATTCTCGTGGGATTCCCCGCCGCTCTCGGACCCGAGAACTGGGCGGCATTGCCATCCGGGGGAGGACTATGGGTGCCGGTGCACTGCAATCCCGGTATTTCCTCGAAATGTTGTTGTGCCGTATGAGAAAAAGGAGTAGCGATGGAACAAAGATTTGATAGCATCCCTCTGAGTGATACCTATTTCACACCAGAGGGGTATTTGATTGATAATCCCATCCTGACAAGGGTGGGAATTTTTGAGTATCACAATCCAGATGGCACTATCCGCAGGGAACTGCGGCTGCCGGAGGAAGTTTTTGCTGCCGAAAGCCTTGCGAGTTACAAAGGCAAGCCCGTCATCCTCACTCACGAGGCGGGGCTTGTTGATGTGGACAATGTACAGCAGGAGCACATTGGCACCATTTTGAGCGAGGGGATTCAGGATGGAGACAATGTCCGCGCGCAGATCATCATCCACGATGCGCGCAAGCTGGATTACGGGCTGCGGGAGCTCTCGCTGGGGTACAGCCTCGATTTGGAGGAAGTCCCAGGGGAGTGGCAGGGGCAGCCCTATGACGCTATACAGCGCAACATCCGCGTTAACCACCTGGCTCTGGTCGAAAAGGCTCGGGCAGGGGATAGCGCCCGTCTGAACATTGACGGGGAAGATACACAAGAAGAAAAAGGAGGAAACCAAATGTCAAAAGCAAGAAAAGACGGACTCACACCGGAGGAAATTGCAAGACTGGTGGAGGAATACAAACAGAGACAGGCGCAGCGGATGCAGAACAGCAATCCAACCGCTGATGAGGGCACCAATCCAGATGAGCAGACCACAGATGAGGACGAGGCTGACCCGGTGAAGGAGGTAAAAGACCGCCGTGACCGCAGGGACGCTTCCGGTGACTGCGAGACAATGGATGAGGCATCCGGCGTGATTGCACAGCAGGACGAGGACATTCAGAAACTGCTGGACTTCATTGCACAGCTTCAGGCAAAAATCGACTTTGACGAGGCATCCGCTGAGGAAGAAGCAAAAACTGACAGCGAGGGTGAAACCGCCGAAGCAAATGCCGATGAAGAGGAACCCCAGGAGAATCCTCTCAACATGGACAGCATCGACGTTTATGTCAATCAGAAAATCGAATTGATTCGTTTGGGGGACAAGCTCAATCTGGATGGTATCGAGACAATGAAACCGATGGATGCCAAGAAAGCCATCATCAAAAAGGTGCACCCGAACATCCGTCTGGATGGCAAAGATACCGCCTACATCAACGCAATGTTTGATATTGCCAAAGAAAGTGTCGGCAAAAGAAAGGACGTAGATTATCAGCGCCAGCAGATGTTCCGAGGTGATTCCGCCCACAACAAGCCGGTTGACGGGCAGAACGAAGCCAGAAGAAGAATGATTGAAAAAATGGATGGAGGTAACAAGTAATGAGCATGTGGACCAATTACACCCAGTCTACCCCTGCTGGTGTAGCGGGCGGACTGTACGACCTGACCGATCATGTTGTGGACAGCCGTATGAATGAGGCTGCCGGGCTTAAATTTGGCATGGGCGTTGTTCAGGGCAAAACAGCCGGCAAGACAGTGAAACTTCCCGCTACCGGTGCTACTATCGACAAGTTTGAGGGTATCATCATGACAGATGTACGAGAGATGGACGCACAGGGCGATGTTTCCGTAGCGGCAAAGAGCACCGTCAGCGTGATGCACTCCGGCAGAATCTGGGTGCGCATCGTAGATGGCGAAAAACCCAAATATGGCGACCCTGTATATCTGGTAATCAACGGCGCTGGTCTTGGATGCTTCAAAACCGCAGCAGACAGCGCAAATACCCTGCAACTTAACGCGCGCTTTTTGGGTGAGAAGGATTTATCTAATATCGCACCAATCGAGCTTTATGCACAGAAATAAGGAGGAGAAATGATGAACAAAACACAGCACACCGCATTCAGCGCAGAGGACCGCAAGGCGATTGAAAACTCTGGCATTTCCGCCAGCCTTGCCAGCAACCCTCAGATGAATTTTGATGCTGCCGAGGATGCCAGCGTCTACTTTGCAAGGGAGCTTGATTTTGTAAAGGTCAAAACCTACGACAAAGTTTTCCCAGAACTCACTGCCCTCAAAATGTTCCCTGTTACCCATGAGGTGCCAGAGGGTGCAGAGAGTGTAACCTACTACGGATATGAGCCTACCGGTCTTGCCAAAATCATCGGCAACTACGCCACCGACCTGCCTCGTGCAGATGTAAAGGGGCAGCCCAAAACCGCGCTGGTAAAGGGCATTGGTGCCAGTTACGGGTATAGCGTACAGGATATGAGAGCCTCCAAACTGGCAGGCAAGGGACTGGATGCAAGAAAAGGTTCCGCAGCAAGATACGCTATCGACCGCTTTACCAACTCGGTTGCATGGAAGGGCGACAAGGAAAACAACCTTGTTGGTATCCTGTCCGAAAACAACGATATTCCTTTGTACTCTCTGCCAAACGGGGCTACCAGCAGCACAGCCGACTGGAAAGGCAAGAGCGTGGACGAGATTATCAAGGACGTTTCCGGCATGATCGCACAGGTCAACGCCGCTACCCAGAACACCGAGCATCCAGATACGCTGGCAATCCCGTCTGATGTGTATCTGGACCTCTCTGTCAAGAGAATCCCTGATACCGGTATTTCCGTGCTGAAATATCTCCAGGATAACCTTGACGGTATCACGATTGTATCTTGTGCGGAGCTCAACGCAACCGCAGTAGAGAGCAATCCATACGCAAAACCAAGCGATGGCAAGGGTGTTGCGCTGCTGTATACCAACAATGTGGAAAAACTCTCCATCGAAATCCCGATGCCATTTTATCAGCATCCAGCTCAGAACAAGAATCTGGAAATCGTAGTACCATGCGAAGCCCGCGTTGTCGGCGCTATGATTTACTATCCGCTGTCTGCTATTATCGCAGTCGGCGTGTAAAAGGAGATTGAGAAAATGAAAAATATCACCAACAAAGGGACTAAGATTATCAGCATCGGCACTGTTCTCCTCCTCCCGAGGGAGACAAAGCCGCTGCCGGCTGAGTACGAAAAAAGCGAAATTCTCGATTTCTTCCAGGAGCGTGGAGTGGTAAAAATCTCGGAATCGGTTGAGGAAGAAAACCCGAAAGAACCGAACGCAGAACCGGAATCGGAGCCGGAGGAAGAAGCGGATAAATCCAAAGGCAGCAAACGCGGCGCAGGCAAGCAGTAATGGAAGTGTTGACTGTACTGCGAACCGTTGCGCCGGAATTTAACGGAGTGTCTGATGAGATTGTTCAGACATGGATTGAGCTTACCGCAGAGATACTGAGCAAAACAGCGTTTGGCAGCCAATACACACAGGCGCTTGCCTATCTCACTGCCCACCGCATGAAGATGGCAGGACTGGGGAAAGAAGGGGCGTTCGGCAGCCTTGCAGACAGAACAGGGGTTGTTTCCTATTCCGAGGGGGCAACCTCTGTTTCTTTTGGCAACAACACAGGGATTGCCGGGGCGGAATCTGCTCTTTCCCTCACAACTTACGGGGCAGAGTACCTGCGATTAAAACAGACAATTATCCCCATTATGGTTCGGAGGGATTGAGATGGCAGGGCATGACAAAGTGACTGCGCAGGGAAAGCGATTTTTGAAAGAGCTGCAAAAGCTGTCCGAAAAACAGGTGCGTGTCGGCTTAAAGCGAGGGAAGAAGGGGAAAAGGCACAATGGAATGCCATCCAAGGCTGATTTGGTAGAGATTGCTCTATACAATGAGCTTGGCACAAGCACTATACCCGCCCGCCCATTTTTTGCGCAGACGGTACAGGTACATGAGGAAGAAATCAGGGAAGCGGCTGTATCCGAAGCGGCGAAGGTGCTGCGCGGAAACGAAAAGGCGCAGCAGGCTTTTCGGGAGATAGGAACCGATGTGCAAAAAAAGGTACAAAAACGCATTGACGAAGGACAGTTTGTCCCGAATGCACCCTCTACCATCAAGCGCAAAGGTCACGACCATCCGCTGATTGATACCGGGACGATGAGGGATAGTATCTCGTATACCATCTGCGAGAAAGGGAAGTATGATTGATGTTTTCTTCTCAGTACACCATTCGCCGCTACGGAAAGGCGGACCAGGATGGATGCCACCCATATCGGGATATTACAGTACGGCTCAACATCCAATCTCTGAACGCCCGGGAACTGGAAGCTTTGCCGGAGGGAGAACGCTCCCTTCGCAGGGTGAAAAGTTTTGGAAAATCAGAGATACATACCGTAAACCAACAGACAGGAACCCCGGCGGACCGCCTGTATTATCAAGGGGAATGGTACGAATGTGAGCAGGCTTCCCGGTGGCAGCATACTCCAATCGGGCACTGGGAGTGCCAATGGGTAGTCTTGCCGGCAGGAGAGCAGGAAGGAGTGAGGATGTGACGACAGAAGAAGCACAGCTGAAGGTGGAGGAGTTGGTGCGGCGATATTTTGCAGGAGCAACCGTCCGATGGTGTGAGACCAACCAAGTCAAACCTCCTTATCCTTTTGTTGCCCTCAAATTAACAGACGTTTCGCATTTTCTCCACCCAGACGAATCGGGAGAGACAGAAATCTCCCAGCGGTATTACTGCACAGGGCGGATTGCTCTGAACCTGTATACCGGGGGAAGGAAGGGCACTGGAAAACCTGGAATGAGCGCACCTCCTCCCAGAAATACAGCTGTTAGCGACCTCCAGAGGTTTATCCGCTACCTTGGCTCAGATGCCGGGCAGGATTTTTTAGAGGAGCACGATATTTGTTTGCAGGAGGAGGGAAGCACGGTGGATGTCAGCGCTTTGCTCAACGATGCAAAATATGAGTATCGGGCAATGCAGGAGTTTTCCATCAGTTTTGTGGAAGATGTGTATGGACATTCCAGTACAACACCACCGGCAGGGCAGGACAGCACTGTACCGACACCGAGCGGGGGAGGCACCAGCGAGCAAGCTGCTGACACAAGCGGTTGGTTTGAAAGTGCAGAAGTAAACTATAGCAAGGAGGCACAGGCTTAATGAGCAATAATCTAAACGATATTGTTGATATTCAGATTCGGATTGCAGCTCCGGCAACCGGAATCGCCGGCTTCGGAAGCATCCTGATTGTCGGACCAGAACCGACGTCCAAAAAGCTGGACGATTACAAGGCAATCGGAGTCTACACCTCTCTGGAGGGGGTAAAAACAGCAGGATGGGTAGAGGGTGAAGCTGTTTACGATGCGGCGGCAGTTGCGTTTTCCCAGCAGCCTCACCCGTCCAAGATTTTTGTAGCGGCTAATGTAAAGAATCTGGAAACCCCAGAGGCACTGAGCGATACATTGGAGCGAGCATCGGCAAACACCGAGTGGTTTGTAATTTGCCCGGCAGGGATTGAGAAAACGAAGCATGAGGACATTGCAAAGTGGGCGGAAGCTCACGAGAAGATGGCTTGCTTTACCACAGTTGAGCAGGCAAGCAGCCTGAAAACAAGCACCTATCAGAACAGCTTTGAAATTTACAGCCCGAACAAAACAGAAGCAAACAAGTACATGAACGTGGCGTTTGCCGTTTCCTGCCTTTCCTTTGAGCCGGGTAGTGAAACATGGGCATTTAAATCCCTGCATGGTGTATCTGTGGCAGAACTTACCGCTACACAGATGAGCACTTTGCAAGAAAAGAATATCTCCTACTTTACCGAGTACGGCGGCAAGGCAATCACGCAGGGAGGAAAAACAGTAAACGGAGAATGGATTGATACAGTTCGGTTTATGTGGTGGCTGAAAGCCTTCATGCAGAACTGCATCTACAATCTGTTTGTTACCAATCCCAAAATCCCATATACGGATGGAGGTATTGCACTGGTGGAAAACCAGATGATTTATGCACTCAAGCGCGGACAGAAGATGGGCGGTATCAATCCAACAGAGTACGATGATAGCGGTAATGCGGTGCCCGGATATACCGTAACGGTACCGTTGGCAAGAGAGCTGACTCAAGCAGAACGGGCAAGCAGACAGCTGAAAGGCTGCAAGTTTACCGCCCGTCTGGCAGGCGCAGTTCATTTTGTTGAAGTTCGCGGAACGTTAGAATATTAAGGAGGTAAAATATGAAGGAATTTGTAGTTTACAACTGCAAAGATATTTTAATCGGGTTTGGTTCGTTTAGCCTGACTGGATATGCGGACGATGCCTTTCTGACCATAGAGGACATGGCAGAAGAAGCAGCGCCAACCTCGGGCTGTGACAGCGCGGTTGTAACATCCCTTGACCCGAATCCTTGTTCCAAAGTGACGATTACCAATCTGTACGGCGTGAAGGCAAACAAAATTTTAAATAATTTGGCACAGCGCCTGCGGGACGGAGAATTGCAGACTTTCCCCCTTTTAATCAAGAAAAGAAACGGGGAAGTCCTTCTTTCCGCAGAAGAAGCGTGGGTGGCAAAGACCCCAAACAGCGATTTCGGACGAAAAGCGGGAAACAGGCAGTGGATTCTTTACACCGCAGATTCGGAAAGGGGTAGTGTATAGTGCAGTGCAATTACAGCAGACGAATCGAAGGAAAAGAAGCGGAACTAAAAGGAATGAAATTTTTAATTTATCCTTTTGGCGCGTTTACAGCAGCAAACCTTTCAGGAGAGCTTGCGGGACTGCTGCTGCCGGCAATGGGGGCGCTTGCCCCGTTGCTGTCGGATCAGAAGCTAAGTTTGGATGATGATGTTATGAAAGCGGCACCTCAGATTTCTACCGCATTTTCCATGATAAGCGGCGACAAGATAGAATTGCTGCTCAAAAAGCTGCTTTGCTCCAAAAACATTGTCATAAAAGACAGCGGAGAATATCTGACTGAAGAAACGGCAGATGAAATTTTCTGTGCGGAGATTCAGGATATGTTTTTGCTGGCGTTTTATGTTTTAAGGGAGAATTTCGGAGGTTTTTTCGGGAAAATCAGTGCCCTCTTTGGCAACCTCGTGAAGGAGGAGGGGGGACTGGGAACCCAGAACAATACGGTCACCTTGACACAAGCAGGTTCGGGGAATTAGAGCTGCGGATGTACACCCTCATTAAAGCAGGGCTTGCATCCAAATGGGAGCTGGAAACCTGCTACTCGCTGGATGAGGCGCTAAAACTCTATGCGCTGTATATCCGCGATATGGATATCCAGCAGATGCAGGCAGAGGAAATCAGGAGGGGGTGAGAATTTGACGATACGGGATATTGCCATTGCAATTGGTTTTGACCTCGATGAGAAGTCTTTGAAAAAAGCAGAGAAGACTGTCGAAAAAGCCAAAAAGCGATGGGAAAAAGCTTTGCAAAGCTTGGTTGTCGAAATAAAGCTTAAAGTTCCCAAAAATCTCACACAATCAGGAACAGTTCCAATGCCCCAACAGCAGGAACAGCCGAACAATCAACCGGTATTGGATACTGAGCAGCAGATTTCAGAGGAGCTTAAAAATCAGCAGGAGACAAGTGCGGAAATTCTGGAAAACCAACAGCAGATTGGTGAAACGCTTACAGAACAGGAACAAAAGCAGGAGCAGATTTCAAACACTCAAAGGGAAATAAACGAAAATACCCAACAAAATGTATCGGCGAATTTTAACTTGAAAAGTATTTTGGATAAGATTTTTCGGGTTAATAAGAATAATACAAACGAAACCGAAAAAGGGAAAAAGAAAAACAATCTTCTTCTCAATGTCCTTAATAAGGTTTTGGGGAAATGCAAGCAAATTGTTGCGTCTGTAAAGAAACACCATACTTCCGCAGAAAAGGTGAAAAGCACTTATCAACAGATTGTGGGAACAATGGGAAAAATTGCCGGTATGCTGGGTTTGGGTTTTTCCCTGGTTCAGCTCAAGCAAATCTCGGAGGAATTCAACGGAATCAACGACCGAATCAGAGACGCCACCCGAGGAATGGGAGAACAAAGCGCCATTCAGCAGCAGATTTTACAGGCTGCCAACGCAAGCAGAACTTCCTACGGGGACACTGCAAAGTTTGTGGGCAATCTGGTACAGGAGAACAAAGAACTGTTCGGTTCTGTGGAAGAAGCGGCAAACTATGCACAGCTCACCTCCAAACTGTTTAAGGCTGCCGGAAAATCCAACGAAGAAACCGCCGCCTTGCAGGAAGCAATCAACAAATCCTTTGCAAAAGGAAAGGTAGACAGCGAAACAATCAGCCAGCTTTTAGAAAATGCTCCAGAGTATGTAAAACTGTTGGAAAAAGAGCTTGGAGCGACCAAAGACCAGTTTGAAGACATGGCAACAAACGGGCAAATCAGCCTCGCTGCCCTGAAAAATGCGGTAGTAAACAACGCTGATACCATCAACGCCTCCTTCAATGAACTGGATTTAAACCTCTCGGACGCTCTCCTCAACATCCGAAACCAGTGGGGATTGTGGGTTGATAAAATCAACAGCCAGTACGGAGCGACAAAAAAACTCTCCTACTTCCTGATGAACTTCTTCTCGAAACTTCTGGGCTGGCTTGATAAAGGGGTGCAGATGCTCAACCGGCTTGCCGATAAGGTAGGCGGAATGGAAAATCTGCTCAAACTGGTGGCTATGGCTGCCGGCTCCATCTGGCTTGCACTCAACGCCAGCAAAATTCTCGGCTTCTTCAAGAGCCTCGGCGGATTGCTTACCATGGCAAACCTCAAAACGCTTGCACTGGTAGCAGTTATCATGCTGATTGCCCTTGCCATCGACGATTTGATTCACTTTATGCGAGGCGATGCCAGCGTTATCGGTGAGTTTTTGGAGGAGATGGGGATTGATGCAGACGATGCCCGGGAGAAAATCCAAAAAGGTATTGACTCTGTTTTGAACTTTGTCCAAAAAGCCGGAAGTATTATCAAAAAGGTGATTGGATGGCTTGGCGAGTGGGTTCGGGCATTTGTAGATGGAATCTCTGCGGCGATTGGTGGATTGATAGATTTGTTTGAATTGTGTAAGCAAGGTTGGGAGTGGTTGAAAGAAACTCCTCTGGGGAAATTTGTAGGTAAGGTTGGTGATGTAGTAGGAAGTGCAGTTAATAGCGGAATTGAATGGCTCCAGAAAGGCGCAGATTGGCTGACGAAGGATGGAACGGTGCAAGCCGCTACCGCTAGTGCATCTGCCGGAGCAGGCAACAAAACCAACAACATAACAATTCAAAACCACATCAACAACACCTTCAACGGCTCTGACCGAGAAATGCAGCAAAAAGGCGCAGAACAGATGAATAAGGCAGTGAATGACAGTTCGGACGAAGCGGCAAGAGCTTTTGCAATGGGATACTAAAAAGGTGGGATAAAAGATGAAACCTCAACCGGTCAATA
>OJAI01000501.1_pt1 | contig 27401 bp, 37 predicted proteins | sample 1588891 | NCBI WGS metagenome assembly OJAI01 (sample SAMN03283255) | human gut metagenome | biome: human-associated habitat; material: feces | host: Homo sapiens | place: USA | collected 2013 | reverse complement strand
CCCCGCCTATCGCATCATGTGCCGCCGCCGCGGTGCCAACCTTGCCTACAGCGAGATGGTGAGCGTTGCAGGCCTTGCCTATGCCAGCAACAAGACGTGGCGCCTGGTGTTGCCGGCCGACGAGGAGCAGCAGATTTGCGTGCAGCTCTTTGGTTCCGAGCCCGATCAGTTTGCGAGTGCCGTCGCCGCCGTCGAGGAGCGTGTGGGCGATCGCCTGTCGCTCATCGATATCAACATGGCCTGTCCTGCCCGCAAGGTTGTCACCAAGGGCGAGGGTTCTGCCCTTATGCGCACGCCCGATTTGGCCGAGAAGATCGTCGAGGCCACGGTGGGCGCGGCGCACGTGCCCGTGACCGTAAAGATCCGCAAGGGTTTTTATGCCGAGGACCGCAATGCCGCAACGTTTGCCCAGATGCTCGAAGGGGCGGGCGCCGCTGCGGTTGCCGTGCACGGTCGTTGTGCCACGCAGCTCTATACGGGCCAGGCCGATTGGTCTGTCGTCGATGAGGTTGCCGACGCCGTCGAGATTCCCGTGATTGGTTCGGGTGATGTGTTCTCGGCCGAGGACGCTGCTGAGCATCTGCAAGGCTCGGGTGCCAGCGCGGTGTTTATCGCGCGCGGCATCTACGGCAATCCGTGGGTGTTCGGTGATGCTCGCGCCCTTGCGCTCGATGGCACGCCGGTGCCGGCGCGTAGCTCCGTCGAGCGCCTGGACGCCCTGCGTGAGCACCTAACGCTGACACATGAGCTCCTGCCGCTCATGTCGCGTGCCCGCACGTATGCAAGCTGGTACTTAAAAGGCATGCCCCATGCCGCCGCTTGGCGTGCCCATGTGGTGCGCTGTTCCACTTACGAGGAGTTTATGGCACTGGTCGATGAGATCGAGCGCGATGTGGTGGCCTGCGAGGCCGCCCTTGCCGCCGGCGAATCGGTGCCCCCTCATCCTCTGGAGGCTTAAGGGTGGCCGTTACCGCACTGTACGTGCACGTGCCGTTTTGCGCCCAAAAGTGCCGGTACTGCGACTTTGACTCGCGCAGTTTTGCTCCGTGCGACCTGAGCGCTGCGCTCGATGCCTATTTTGAGCAGTTGTACGCGCGCCTCGATGCTTTTGGCAAGGCTGGGGCCCTCGACCAGATTCGCACCGTCTATGTTGGCGGCGGTACGCCGTCGCTGGCGGGGGAGCGCCTGGTGGAGCTGGCGCGGCGTATTCGTGCGTGGTGCGCCCCCGTTGAGTTTACCTGCGAGGCCAATCCCGAATCGCTGACCGCCGAGCTTGCCGCTGCGCTTGCCAAGGTTGGTGTCACACGCGTCTCTCTGGGCGTGCAAACGCTCGATAACGCCGAACTTACCGCCATCGGCCGCATTCACGATGCCGATCGGGCGCTCTCCGCCATCGCGACGGTCAAGAACGCTGGGCTCGACGTGTCGTGCGACCTTATGTGCGGACTTCCCGGGCAGACCGCAGCGAGTTGGAAGCGCACGCTCGATGGCGTGCTGGCGGCGGCTCCGCATCATGTGTCGGTCTACCCGCTCACGCTCGAGGAGGGGACGCCCCTTTATCGCATGGCGTGCCGTGACGAGTCGCTCGAGCCTGATGAGGATTTTCAGGCCGCATGCATGGACGTGGCACGCGAGCTCCTGGGTGCCGCCGGCTATCACCCGTATGAGGTGGCGAGCTACGCGCTCGACAGCCATGAGTGCGCCCATAACATTGCCTACTGGACCGGACGGGGCTACCTGGGCCTGGGGCGTTCTGCCGCGGGCATGCTCGACGCCGCGGATTTCGACCGTCTTGCAGGTTTGTTCCCCGGTGTTTCTTCTCGAGGCGATGCGTACCGCGTGCGTCTGGTGCAACGTGACGATGACGCGACGGCGTTCGAGGCCGAACATCTGTCGCAGCGCGAGGCTGCGGCCGAAGACCTGATGCTCGCCTGTCGCATGACGCGCGGTGTCGCGTCCGACCTGTTGGTTCGCGCGGCTCGTGTCATCCCGGCCGATGGGCTGACAGCCGCTTGCGATCGCGCGCTCGAATTGGGTCTTGCCACTTGGGTGCCTGAGACGCTCGGGGTCCATGAGGGACCCTTTACTTCGGCAGATGTCGTCGCGGGCCATGTTCGAGCTCGTCTGGCGCCGACCCACCTGGGCTGGCTCGATGGAAATGTTCTGTTCGAGCTGTTTTGGGATCTAGCTTAGGCCGCTCGGGTAGAATTACCGGAATATATACGCTGCTGTGAGCAGGAGGTTGCCGCGCATGGCGACGATGAACGAAAAAGATTACTACGAGATTCTGGGTGTCTCCAAGGACGCCACCTCGCGTGATATTCAAAAGGCCTTCCAACAAAAGGCCCGCAAGCTCCATCCGGACGTCAACAAAGAGCCGGATGCCGAGGAAAAGTTTAAAGAGGTTTCCGAGGCCTACGCCGTGCTTTCGGATGAGCAAAAACGTGCGCGCTACGACGCCATGCGTTCTGGCAATCCCTTCGCCGGTGCTCCTACGGCTTCGCCCTATGGTGGCGGCTACGCCGGTAACACGGGCTATGGCAATCCCTTTGAGGGCGGCTTTCCCTTTGGTGGTGCCTGGGGCCAGCAGCGTCGCGGCCAGGCTGCCTACAATCCCGAGAACGGCGCCAACGTGGTCGTCGATATTAAGCTCGACGCCAAGGAGGCCAAGGGCGGTGCCCGCAAGACCGTCCGCTACACGCGCTTCGATACCTGTGGTCACTGCGGAGGCTCGGGCTCCGTTTCGTCTGAGCATGCCCATACCTGCCCGAGCTGCGGTGGCCGCGGCCACATCGACGTCGACCTGTCCTTCCTGTTTGGTGCGGGCACGTTCCAGTCGGTCTGCCCCGAGTGCGGCGGTTCCGGTAAAGTCGTGGCCGACCCCTGCCCTGATTGCGGTGGCAGCGGTCGTACTCGCGTAACCTCCGAGCAGACGATTGAGTTTCCTGCCGGCACGCATGATGGCGACGAGGTCCGTATTGGCGGCATGGGTCACGCCGGCACCAACGGCGCCTCTGGCGGTGATCTGGTCGGTCGGGCCCATGTTGAGGCCGAGCGCCTGGAAGGCAAGGCCCGTACCGGTTTTTACCTGATGGGCATCGTGGCGCCGTTTTTGGTACTCTCGGCCATCTCGGGCGTGTTCTCGGCCTTTGCCATGATGTGCTTTATTCCGTTTACCATGGGCCTGTTCATGGTGCTTTCGGACGGCGTGCTTCATCGCAGTCTGCTGTGGTGGAAGCGCGGTGCGATGCAGTTTGCCAACGGTTTTGCCAACGGCTTCATGTTCGCGCTCGTGTCGGTTTGGTTTGCGAGCTGCTCGCAACGTGCCATGCTTTCGCCCTACGCAATGCAATAACATCAAACCCTCTGTTTGCGGCCGCCCCAGCTTGGGTATAGGACGCACTGTGACAATAATGAAAGTCGGAAGGATTCGGTCGTGTCGGAAAATAGGGATTACTACGAGGTGCTTGGCGTCGACAAGGATGCCGACGCGCGGACGATTAAGCGCGCGTTTCTAAAGAAGGCCCGTACCGTACATCCGGATGTTTCGGACGACCCTGAGGCCGAGGCCAAGTTCAAGGAGCTCAACGAGGCATATTCCGTTCTTTCCGATGAGCAGAAGCGTGCTAACTACGACCGTTACGGCACTGCCGACGGCCCTGGTGGTTCGGGCTACGTCGACATTAACGATATCTTTGGCGGCATGGGCATGGACGACCTCTTCTCGTCGTTCTTTGGCGGCGGTGCCGGCGGTGGCGCCCGAAATCGCCGTGAGCGTCGTCGCGGCCGCGACATGGCCATCTCCCTTTCGGTGACGCTCGAGGAGGCGGCGCTCGGCTGCAAAAAGACAATCAGCTATGACCGCCTTGCTCCCTGTGAGGATTGCAATGGCACCGGTAGGGCCGAGGGCGCGCAGGAAAAGCAGTGCAGCCGCTGCCACGGCACGGGCTATGTCACGACGGTCCAGCGTTCGTTCCTGGGCCAGGTTCAGTCCTCTTCGCCTTGTCCCGACTGCCACGGCGAGGGCACGGTCATCGATCATCCCTGCGAGACCTGCGACGGTCAAGGCCGCACGCCTTCGCACGAAAAGATCGACATCGATATTCCCGCCGGCGTTTCGACCGGTCGCCAGCTGCGCGTGAGCGGCTTTGGCGAGGCTGGCCTTCGCGGCGAGCCCTCGGGCGACCTGATCGTCAACGTGCGCGTCGCCGACCACGAGCGTTTTAAGCGCAACGGTGACGACCTGTACCTCGTGAGCGATATTTCGATTGCGCAGGCAGCGCTCGGCTGCGAGATCGAGGTCGATGGCATTATGCCCGATGAGGTCGTCAAGGTGACGGTCCCTGCTGGTACACAGTACGGCGACACCGTGAGCGTCAATAATTACGGCATGCCGCGCATTGGCGGTGGCGGTTCGCGTGGTCGCCTGATCGTGCAACTGCGCGTGGTCGTTCCCACCAATCTTTCCAATAAGCAACGCGAGCTGCTCCGTGCTTTTGCCGATGAGATGGGCGATGACGTCGCTTCCGGTAAGAAGTCGGTGACCGACCGTATCAAGAGTGCCCTCGACGATATCCTCGATTAAGGAGCCCGCGTGCTCGCACCCCATATTTCCGTCGTCAACCTCGGCTGCCGTGTCAACCGGGTTGAGTCTGACCGTATCACTGCCGATCTTATGCGCCTGGGCTTTGCTATTGTGGAGCCCCAGGATGCCGATTTGATCGTCATTAACACCTGTGCCGTTACGGGCGAGGCCGAGGCTAAGACCCGTAAGGCCGTCCGTCATGCGCTGGCCCATCCAAACGAGCCCTATGTGCTCGTGACCGGATGCGTGGTCAATTTGCATCCCGAGGAGCTGCTGGAGCTTTCGGATCGCGTGATCGCCGAGCCGTCCAAGATCGATGTCGCCGATCGTGTCTGCGAGGTGCTGGGCGTTGAGTCCGATAGCGTTCCCGCCTGCAGCGATGGTGAGGTGGTCGATGCGCTCGGTCGCTCTCGCCTGGGCGTGAAGATTCAGGACGGCTGCAACCATCGCTGCACCTATTGCATTGTGTGGAAGGCGCGCGGCCCCGAGCGCTCCGTGCCCGTCGAGTCCGTGCTCGAGCAAGTTCGCGAGGCCCAGGAGGCCGGCGTGCCCGAGGTGGTGCTGACCGGTGTGAACCTGGGTGCCTACGATGGCAAGAGCGCGACCGACGAGCACGTCGAAATCGATGAGCTGCTCGAGGCCATCATGGAGCGCACGTCTATTCCGCATGTGCGCATTTCCTCGGTCGAGCCCATGGATATCTCCGAGCGCCTGCTTAAGGTTATGGCGCGCTATCCGCAGCGTATCGCCCCGTTTTTGCACCTGCCCGTGCAGTCCGGCTGCACGGCGACCCTGCATCGCATGGGCCGTCCCTATAGTGCGGAGGCCTTTGAGGACACGGTGCGTATGATTTGCGCCAACTTGCCCCAGGCGTCCCTTTCGTGCGATGTCATCGTCGGTTTTCCTGGTGAGACGGACGAGGAGTTCGAGGAGTCGCTGGCTCTGTGTCGCCGTGTGGGTTTCTCGCGTATGCACGTGTTCCGCTATAGCAAGCGTCCCGGTACCCTTGCTGCCGACATGCCCGACCAGGTGCCACCCGAGGTTATGGCCGAGCGCAGCCGCCGTATGCGGGCCGCCGCGCAGGAGCTCGCCATTGCCGACGCTCGTCGTCGCGTGGGCACGGTTGAGCGTGCGGTGCTCGAGTATGGCGACAACCTGACGCTCGGTTCGTTCCATCATGCCCGTCTTGACGATACCTGTGGACTTTCAGCCCCGTGCCTGCTCGATGTTGCTATCATCGGAGTCGATGATTCCGGCTTGGTCCATGCGCGCAGGGAGGTTCATGGAAGCCTCGAAGATTAGACTTACCGTTCCCGAGGGAATTGATCCCTCGTGCGTTTTGGGCGCCGGCGACGGCGTCCTTCGTGCGCTCGAGAGCTTGGTTCGCGCCCATGTGGTCGCCCGTGGCGATAGCATCGCCGTGAGCGGTGACCCGGATGAGGTCGAACTCGTGGCGCGTTTTTTCGAACACGCTTTTCGCGAGGCGGCTGCCGGGCGCATGCTGCCTGTCGACGATGTCTCTCGCTGCCTGGCCGTTCTGCGCGACGGTGAGCACGAGGCTACGTCGCTTCGCGATGACGTGCTGCTTTCGTATCGCGGTCGCGTCATTCGTCCCAAGACGCTCGGGCAAAAGCGGTATGTGGATGCCATCCGCTCACATACCATCACGTTTGGCCTGGGTCCTGCCGGTACCGGTAAGACCTATCTGGCCATGGCGCTTGCCGTTGCCGCGCTCAAGCGCCACGAGGTGGGCCGCTTGATCTTGACGCGTCCGGTTGTCGAGGCGGGGGAGAACCTGGGCTTTTTGCCCGGTACCCTCGAGGAAAAGATCGATCCCTACATGCGTCCGCTCTACGACGCCCTTTTTGACATGATGGATCGCGAGCGCACCGATGAGCTTATGGAGCGCGGCGTGATCGAGATCGCCCCGCTTGCCTATATGCGCGGCCGCACGCTGAGCGATGCCTTCGTGGTGCTCGACGAGGCGCAAAATACCACGCCCGAGCAGATGAAGATGTTCCTGACGCGCCTGGGCTTCAACTCCAAGTTTGTGATTACCGGCGACCTGAGTCAGCGCGACCTGGTGGGCCGTCGTGGCGGCTTGGCGGATGCCGAGAAGATTTTGGGCCGTGTCGACGATGTGGCGTTTGCACACCTGGAGCGCGCCGACGTGGTGCGCCATGCCCTGGTGGGTCGTATCGTCGAGGCATATGATGCTTATGATGACGTGCGCGAGCAGCGCCCGCGCGACCGAAAGGAGTCCCGTTGAGTGTATTGATCAGCAACGATGCCGAGCTCGATACGCTGCTCGATGCGCAGGAGGTGGAGCACATCTGCGAGGTCGTGCTTGCCGCCGAGGGCGTTGAGCGTGAAGTCGAGATTTCCCTTTCGTATGTCGACGAGGACGAGATGCACGAGCTCAACCACGAATGGCGCGGTATCGATCGCACCACCGATGTACTCTCGTTTGAGTGCGATTCGGCCTTTGACGATGACATTCCCGCCGATGAGACGCTCGAGCTCGGCGATATTATCTTGGCCCCGCAGGTTATTGCCCGTCAGGCCCCCGGTTTTGGCAATAGCCCCGCTGACGAGTGCCGTCTGATGCTCGTACACGGCATGCTGCACCTGCTGGGCTATGACCACATCGAGGACGACGAAGCCGAGGTCATGGAGGCCCGCGAGGACGCCATCCTGCGCGATCTGGCGCTCGAGCGCGGCGAGGACCCTAAGCTAGTCCACGTCGGCCCCATCACCAACCACGCCCACGACTAGGAGCCGTCTATGATTCCCGGATCGAACAAGGACCATCCGTCCTTCTTAAAGTCGTTTTCTTACGCCATGGAGGGCTTCGTCACCGCCGTCAAGACCGAGCGCAACATTAAGGTCATGCTCGTGGCGGGCGTGTGCACCGTCATTGCCGGCTGCATCGTGGGGCTCGACATTGCCGAGTGGGCCACGATTATCATCTGCTGCGGCCTGGTGATTCACGGCGAGCTGTGCAACACCGCCATGGAGGCCATCGTCGACCTGGCGACCCAGGAGCTTCATCCGCTGGCCAAGCGTGCGAAGGACATCGCCGCCGCCTCCGTATACGTTCTTTCCATCACTGCCGCGATTGTGGGCGTGCTGGTATTTGCCCATGCGCTCGGCTTTATTTAGAAAGGGATCCCCATGTCCGACACTATGCAGCCTACCGATGAGATTTTGGACGACGAGTCCCTGGACGCGGTGGATACCGAGGAGCTCGAGGAAGTCGAGGAGTTCGACCCGTTTGAGGGCATGAGCGATGAGGAGCTCGACGCCCTGTGCGATGAGGACGACAACCTCGCGGGCTTTGGTGACGTTGAGCCCGGTTTCCGCAGCGGCTTTGTGGCCCTGGTCGGTCGTCCCAACGCTGGCAAGTCTACGCTGCTTAATGCCTGCTATGGCAAAAAGGTCGCCATCACCTCGTCGGTGGCCCAGACGACCCGCCGCCGCATGCGCGCCGTCGTCAACCGCCCCGGCTACCAGCTGGTCTTTGTCGATACCCCCGGTATTCATAAGCCCAAGGACGGCTTGGGATCCGAGCTCAACAAGAGCGCGTTGTTCGAGCTGAACGATGTTGATGTTGTCGCGTTTTTGATTGATGCCACCAAACCGATCGGCAGGGGAGACGCCTGGGTTGCCGAGCGCGTCAAGAACGCTCGTTCCAAGAAGGTCCTGGTGCTCACCAAGGCCGATGAGGCCGACCCCGCACAGGTCATGGAGCAGCTTAAGGCTGCCCACGAGCTTATGGAATATGACGACGAGATTGTGACGTCGTCGGTTAAGAACTTCAACGTCGATGCCTTTATAGAGACCGTTGCGCACTTTTTGCCTGAGGGTCCGCGTTGGTTCCCCGAGGACATGGGTACCGACGCTTCCGATGAGACGCTCGTTGCCGAGTTTGTGCGCGAGAAGGTCTTGCGCCGCACCCGTGATGAGATTCCGCACTCCGTTGGCGTGATCTGCGATGCGCTCGAGCAGACCAAGAAGGTGCTGCGCGTGCACGCCACCATTTACGTCGAGCGCGAGGGCCAAAAGGGCATCATCATCGGCAAGGGCGGCGAGATGATCAAGCATATCGGTATCGACGCCCGTCGCGATCTTGAGCGCATCTTTGGCACGCAGGTCTTTTTGGAGCTGGACGTGAAGGTCAAGGCTGGCTGGCGTGACGACGAGGCCCAGATTCGCCGCTTTGGCTACAACGCCGAGGACTAAGGCAATTTAATAAACCCGCAGGTAGAACGCTTGCATAAAGGTTTTGCGTCCTAACTTGTCCTTAAGGGTACCTAACTAATTTCCAAAGTACGCGCTATCGACCGTCTCGATGAACAGTTCTTTGTCGGGGCGGTCGTAGTGTTTGCCGAGAATATTCTTTGCTGCGTGACCCATCATTTTGTCCACCATCTGGGCTGGAATACCGTACTTCCAAAGCATTGCTGTGGCCCATGAGTTACGCAACTTGGTCATTGTGAGGTAGCGAAGGTCGATAGCTCCGCTCCTGAATAGGTCAAGCCAGTTGTCTGTAACCCTCTTGCGGTCTATAGGCATTCCAGTACCCTTGTCGCAGATATAGAGTTCTTCGTCCTTGATTCGCTGTTCGGCTATCTCGGCAAGGCGTAGGCTCCATGGCGGCGGGATTATGATCGGACGGTAGCTCTCGTCTGTTTTTAGCGGTGCGAATGCTCCGCTTTGCGCGTACTGGTGATGGAGGTCGTAGACTGCGTAAGTTCGACCGTTATATTGCTCGAACGTAATGTCCTTCACTGCCGCTGCCACAGCTTCACCAACACGGCAGGAGCCTTTAGCCATGAGGATTGCGGTTCCCTCTATGCGGTTGCCGCGCAGCGAATCAAGCAACTTGTCCAATTCCGCTACCGTGTAGACCTCTAGCCCGCTATCGTTCGTGCGTTTCTTTTCACGCGGCATTTTGTATTTTGCATCGATAAAAGAAATGCCGTCCACGTCATGGAGTCTTGCACAGTTGACGAGGTTGAGAACGATGATGTGCGAGACGTGAGCCTGAGCCGCAGTGAACTTGTCCAACCAACGCTGGTATTCTTCAACTCGCACTTTATTCATGGCAACGTTTGCCCATTTCGGCGAAACCTTTGACTTCCATGCACTACGGTAATTGATGAATGTACTGTGCGACATATCGCCGGTCTCAAGCTGCTTTTCTAGCTGCGGGAAATACCACTCGTCCCAGCACTGCTTGAACGTGGGACATGGCACTACACGCTCATTTGGCGGCAGATGGTGGAGTTGCCAAAGGCGGCGCAATTCATCGTCAGCTTCACGCGAGGTGCAGGGGTAGAGCGTCTTTGAACGGCGAACGCGATTAAGCCCGTCCCACTCGCACCACCTGATGCGCCACTTATTCTTGGCGATTTTGGTCTTCGTCCCCCATGACGAACGTGTCATAATTAAAAAAGTCCCTCCTGTCGGGCATAGCCGACTCTAGCAATGCGGATGGGATTGTTTAGCGCTCCACTTGGTCTTGGCGGATTGGTGGGGCGCTTTCTTCTATAAACAGAAAATCTGTTTATAACTACCAGGTGGCTCGCTCCTGATTGAGTATGATCTCGAGAGCGCCCACAGCGTTCATCAGCTCACCCTCGGCCTTGCGGTAGTCGCGGCTCGAGGTCTTCGTGCGCTCGCTGATGTACGTGATGACCGTGGTAGGCATGTCGAGGTCGTTGAAGTCGATTTTCAAAGCGAGCGTATCGACGTACTTCTGCTTGTCGGAGACGAAATTGCCGCTCATGCCCGACATGGAGAAGTTACTCTGACCGCCGAATGTCATCGAGCCACCGCCGAAACTGCCGGTGGTCACCTCGGAGCCGTCCACGAGCACGGAGAAGCCGCGAATGGATGCGATGGGGGCGTAGTAGGGCTTCGCCTCCATCGCCTTTTCAGCGACCAGCGAAAGACCGCCAGTGAACAACGCGAGCGTGGCCTTGCCGGCGATGCCCATACCCTTCTTCTTGACCGCTGCAGTCGCCCTCTTCACGCAGATGACGCCGCGCTCGGTGTCGATGGCGAACTTGCCGTAATCGTGCGTGGGCGTGAACTCCTGCTTGCCCTTTTTGGCGCTGATAGCGCTCTTGAGCTCCTCAAGGCGCAGCTCGCCGTTGCGCTTGAGCTCCTCCGCTTCCTTCCTCATGCGCTCGAGGTCGAACTCCTTGTCCTCCTCGCTGTAGTAGTCTTCGTCCTTCTCATTGTCGTCGTAATCTCCCATGCTTACTCCTCCTTGTCTTGAGTGGTTGATTGCTCTAGAGAGCCAAGTTTTGATTGGTCATCTACAAAACTAAGAACAGTTTCCTGCCTGGATGGATCTAATCCTCTGAAAGCCGAAATAAGACGCTGCTCTGATTCATCCAGTCCAAGGCCATCTAAAGATGAATAAGGGCTGTTCAGTAGGAAATCAGTACTCGTCTTGAATAGCCTGGCAAGTCTAACAAGGTCAAATGAGTTCGGCTCATTATTTCCCTGTTCCCAATTCCTATAGGTATTGATTGACATTCCAAGAGCGTCTGCAGCTTCTTTCTGCTTCATGTCCACGCGAGCACGCGCAATTGCGATCCTTTGGGCAATGAAAGGGTTCTTTTCCTTCTTGGGCATCTGAGCCTCCTCACTTAAAAGCAAGGTTATTGTAACCGAAAATCGGCAAGAAATATTTGAAAATCGTTTGCAAGTCACCGAAAAGCGGTTATTATGCTCTTTAGTAATTGAAAAGCAATTACTAATAACCGAAAGGAGGACACATGAAGAACCAAGTCAAATCGGAACGAGTTCGTATCGGCCTTAATCAAGCCGAGCTTGGTGCAGCTCTAAACCCGCCAGTGTCGGAGCGTACCGTTCGCGAGTGGGAGAAAGGCAACAGTCCTATTTCTTCTTTTCAGCTGCTTAATCTCATCCAGCTGTTTCACTGCTCGGTTGATTACTTGCTTGGTCTGACCGATGAGCGGACTTCTCGTGCCAGCTAAATCACACACGCCCCGAGACCAAAGAGAGGGAGAAGGAAATGACGATTGAAGAGCTTGAGAAGCGCGAGCGCGATGCTTACGAGGCTTTCATGGAAGCCGACTGGATGCACGCCGACATGCGCCTGAACGAGTGGCTGGATGCCGCCAATGAGCTTAACGAGGCGAAGGGACTGTGATTGCCGATTGGTTCGAGCGTCACCCGATTATCGGCTTCGGGCTCTTCTATACGGCCTACAGGGCTGCGGAGATTTTCATCACGACTCTGAATGAGGCGAACAGGCTGTGAAACGCAGGTCTCCAGACTTTGAGAAGGGCTTCAACTACTGCCTGTTTCTCAACGTCATCGTACTTTTAGCCGTCCTGTTCCTCGTGCTTTTGGTCAAAGCCCTAGAAGGATGCTTATGAGCTTGAGGACGGTATGTCGAATTCCTCTTGATCATGCCGGGGACTATGTTCAGATGTTCCCCCGCTGAATGTTGCGCTGGTAGATAGCGCACTTCTGTTCATCCGCTACGTGCCCGTCTCCATCGGCGCCGGGCTTTTTGGCCTTCTCCTTGACGCCGATCGCAAGGCGGTACCTGTGTCGCCGGCAGGCAACCCTAGGCGACATGGAACGCAGCGGCACCCATCAAGCTGTTCCGCCTGACGAGACGGGCGCGTAGCGGATGAATGGAGCGACCTTTGACAACCGCATCCGCCATTTGCCGTGAGCAGGGGGAGCCTGTGACGGCTGCAATGGCTCGGCAGCTGGCTCCGTTGAAAAGCCAGACAGTCAGGTGCGATGCCTGGCAAAGAAAAGTCTCAGCGCCATGTGGTGCGCATCCGCTATCAACTCGTCGTAGGCGTTTTCGATAGTTCTCTGTTCATCCGTTACCACCACAGGATGTGCACCCCAAGGCGCTGGGAAAAGAAGAGTGGCCCCATTGACACTCCAATGAAGTGGAAAGCAGCGGAGTGAAAAGGGAGCCACAGACAAAACCCACCATAGGAGGTGGACGTTATGAATCATACCAAAAGCAACTGGGCCAATCCGCTCAGCGAGTTCCAGCAGACGATGGATGCGGCGGCGGAGAAGTTGCGCAACCAGCTAGAAGACCTCGAGCCGTACTGCGGATCGCAGGCGCTCAAGTTCGCCGTCAGGGCAGGCCTGCAACCGCAGATGGCCTACACGGTTTCCGAGACGTCCAGGTATACGGGGGTCTCGGCAAGCACCCTTTATGCGGAGAACAAGGCTGGCCGACTGCCATTCAAGACGGTCGGCAGCAGGAATGCGCTCATAAGAGTGGTCGACGTCGACAAGTGGATGGAGGTTCGTCCCGATGGCCGTTAGGATTTTCGATTTCCTGTCCGACCGCTGGATGCGCCTCAACCCGAAGCTGCGCAACGCCATCGTCTCGACCGTCCTCATCGCGGGGCTCATCTTCGCGGGATGGCTCGAGGGCACCGCTCCGAGCGGCATGTACTACTAGGAGGCGCCGATGGTCGGCTTCTTTGGATGGACCGCCGAGCGCGGTCGAGACGGCAGCTGGTTCGCGACCAAGTTTGTCGAGAAGGGCCCCATGAGGGGCAGCGCGACCGGAATCGTCCGCTCGCGCCATCTACTGGTCAACGTCAGCAAGGCTGCGGACAAGGAAGCTGCGATGCGTGAGATCAAGCGTCTCTACGTAATCGGAGCGCTGCAATGACGGAACCGACCGAAAACAATGGAGAAAATGTGGAATCGGGGGCAGTTGTCCCTCGAAAAAGGGACAACTCATATTTCTGGCGCTCTGACGAGGACAGATACATCAGGACGCACAGGATGGACGGCTATCTGCTGCTGTCGGAGATGATGACGGGCCGCGGTTGGCCGAGGTCTCCCGAAGCCATCAAGAAGCACGCCAAGAGGGTGCTCGGAATCAACCTAAGCAAATACCCCGAATCGGGGATGCACCGCTGTATCTCGTGCGGGAAGTGGGACGTGCGTCCCAACTCACATGCCGGGCGAATGGGGCTCTGTCCCGCCTGCTGGAGACGAAGGCAGGCGGAGGCAATCCGCGAGGGCATGGACGAGAAGAAGGCCGAAGCCGAGTACCAAAGGGAAAAGAAGCGTAGGCGCGATGCGAGAAAGCGCCTGCAAAGAGAAAAGGAAAAGAACAATGGAAGAGACTGTGGAACAGGTTCAGGCGAAGCCGGAGCCCGTGAAGATCTCGGCGCTTGAGCTCGAGAACGTCAAGCGCATCAGGGCCGTGGCGCTCCGTCCGACCGAGAACGGCCTGACCGTCATCGGCGGTCGCAACGGTCAGGGCAAGACCAGCGTGGTCGATGCGATCTCGTGGGCGCTCGGCGGCAAGCGCAAGCAGCCGTCCAAGCCGAACCGCGAGGGCAGTGCCACGCCGGCGAAACTGCACGTGGAGCTGAGCAACGGCCTCGTGGTCGAGCGCTCGGGCAAGAACGCATCGCTCACCGTGACCGACCCATCCGGCAAGAAGGCCGGCCAGAAGCTTCTCGACAGCTTCATCGAGGAGCTTGCAATCGACCTGCCGAAATTCATGGTCATGACCGACAACGAGAAGGCCCAGGAGCTTCTGCGAATCATCGGCATCGGCGGCGAGCTGGACGAGCTGGACAAGAAGCTTGGTGCACTGAAGGCCGAGCGCCTAGACATCGGTCAGCGCAAGCGCGCCAAGGACAAGATCGCAGAGGAGATGCCGTTCTTCCCCGATGCCCCCGACCACCGCGTGTCGCCTGCGGAGCTCATCGAGCAGCAGCAGGCGATCCTCGCCAAGAACGGCGAGAACCAGCGCAAGCGCGAGAAGGTCGGCATCATCAAGCAGCAGCGCGACAACCTGAACATGCTGTGCGACAGCCTCAACAGCCAGATCATGTCGCTCAACGAGGAGCTGAAGCGCAAGACCGGTGAGCTGATGAAGCTCACCGAGGACTACCAGACAGCGCTCAAGGACGCCGCAGACCTCGAGGACGAGAAGACCGATGAGATCGAGCAGAGCATCGCCAACATCGACGCGCTCAACCAGAAGGTCGAGGCGAACGAGCGCCGCAGGCAGGCGCTGAAGGATGCCGAGTCCCTTAACGACGATTACCAGAGCTGCAACAGCGAGGTCAATGCGGTCGAGGACCAGCGCAAGAAGCTGCTAGAGACCGCCAAGATGCCGCTGGACGGCCTGACGGTCGAGGACGGCAAGCTGGTGTACAACGGCGCGGTCTGGTCGGACATGAGCGGTGCGGAGCAGCTGCGCGTGGCGACGGCGGTCGTGCGCTCACTCAAGCCCGAGTGCGGTTTCGTACTGGTCGACAAGCTGGAACAGATGGACCCCCAGACGCTCGCCGAGTTCGGTGCCTGGGCCGAATCCGAAGGCCTTCAGGTCATCGGCACCCGCGTGGCGACCGATGACACCTGCTCGGTCATCATCGAGGACGGGCGCGTGGTCGAGGGCGCCGGACAGCTGAATGTCGAGATGCCTGAGATTAAGGTCGAGATTCCCGAAGTCAAGATTCCCGAGGTCAAGATTCCCGCTGCCGTGAAATTTGGAGGTAGCTTCTAATGACATTCCAGATCACCCGCGGTCAGCGCCTCCGCCCACAGAAGGTCGTCATCTACGGCCCCGAGGGCGTCGGCAAGACGACGCTGGCGGCTCAATTCCCAAGCCCCCTGTTCATCGACACCGAGAGCTCGTCCGACTACTTGGACGTCCCGCGACTTCCCGCCCCAACGAGCTGGCAGATGCTGCTCGATGAGGTCACGTGGATTCGAGATTATCCCGAGGAGTGCGGCGGCACGCTCGTCTTGGATACCGCCGACTGGGCGCAGAAGCTGGCGGTCGATGACGTGTGCAATGCCATGGGCTACAAGAGCATCGAGGACGCCGGCTACGGCAAGGGCTATACCTACGTCACGGAGCGCTTCGGCAAGCTGCTGAACCTGCTGAGCGAGGTGTGCGAGCGCGGCTGCAACGTGGTCGTGACCGCCCATGCCATCATCAGCAAGTTTGAGCAGCCCGATGAGATGGGGGCCTACGACCGCTGGGGGCTGAAGCTCATCGACGGCAAGAAGGCCAGCGTCGCGGCGATGCTCAAGGAGTGGGCGGACGCGGTGCTGTTCGCCAACTACAAGACAATCGTCATCACCACCAGCAAGGACGGCAAGGTCGGCAAGGCCCAGGGCGGCAAGAACCGGATGCTCTACTGCTCGCACGCCGCCACGTGGGACGCCAAGAACCGCTGGGGCCTGCCGGATGAGGTCCCCATGGAGTACCAGCAGCTGGCACCGTTCATCCCCGTCCCGCAGCTCGCACGACAGCAGCCGCAGATGCAGCAGCAGGCGGTCGAGACGGTCAACGTCTCCACGGTCACGCCCGAGCAGATCGAGCAGGCGCGAAACATTCCCGACCCGTTCGAGCCGGAGCGCCCGGCATACCTCAAGCCGCTCTACGACCTGATGCGGCGCGACGGCATCAGTGCGGAGACGGTGAGCGAGGCTATCTTCAAGCGCGGTTATTTTCCTGAGGGCACGCCGGTCGACTCGCTGCCCGAGGATTTCGCAAACTTCCTCGTCGCGGTGTGGGACGGGATGCGCGAGTACATCAATTCCGGCATGGCAGCCGGTCGAAAGGAGTAAGCAATGGCAAACGATATGGGTCAGTCCTTTGGGTGGGACGGCGAAATCGATGCGGTGGAGAACGAGTTCGAGCTGATGGAGCCCGGCGAGTACTGGGCGACGGTCGAGAACGTCGAGCGCCAGCAGTTCAACGGCAGCGACAAGATGTGCGCCTGCCCCATCGCCAAGGTGAACGTCCGCCTGGACAACGGTCGAGTGCTCTCCGACCGCCTGTTCCTGAACTCCAAGAGCGCTTGGAAGATCACCCAGTTCTTCGTCTCTATCGGGATGCGAGCGGTCGATGCCCCCAAGGAGCAGAAACTGAAGATGGATTGGGTCGGCGCTGTCGGTCGCCGCTGCAAGATCAAGGTAGGCACCCACGAGTACAAGGACAAGACCTACAACGAGATCTCCGAGTGGATGAAGCCCGAGGCGCAGACTGTGGCACCCCAGCAGCACGTCTACGGCAACGCCAACCCCGAGCCCGTCTCACCTGCATTGCAGGGCATGATCAACCAGACCTTCCAGCAGGCGCAGGCCGCGCAGAACGGGGGCTTCTAAGGAATGAGATTCAACCTGCGTCCCTATCAGGAGCAGGCCATAGCCGCAATCGAGGAGCGCTGGGAAGCGGGAGACCGCGCAACGCTCCTCGTACAGGCAACGGGCACCGGCAAGACAATCGTCATGGCCGGCGTCACTGAGGACGCGGTCCGCGATGGCGGTCGCGTCCTCATTCTTGCCCACCGCGGCGAGCTGCTCCAGCAGGCAGCCGACAAGCTGCAATCATCCACGGGACTCCGCTGCTCGGTCGAGAAGGCCGAGGACACGAGCGTGGGGACATTCGAGCGCGTGACGGTCGGATCCGTCCAGACCCTGTGCCGAGAGAAGCGCCTTCGGGCGCTCGGCAGGGACAGGTTCACGCACATACTCATCGACGAGTGCCACCACGCCGTCTCATCGAGTTATCAGGCAGTCCTTGATTACTTCGCCGGCGCTAAGGTGCTCGGCGTGACGGCGACGGCGGATCGCGGTGACCGACAGAACCTCGGCAAGGTGTTCGATTCCCTGGCATTCGAGTACAACATGCCCGAGGCCATCAAGGACGGCTACCTCTGCCCGATCAAGGCGCAGACCGTGCCGCTCCAGCTCGACATCTCCAATGTCTCGGTTCGCTCCGGTGACTGGGCGGCAGACGAGCTGGGCACCGCGCTCGACCCGTACCTGCCGCAAATCGCCCAGGAGATGAAGAACGCCGGGCTTGAGGAGCGCAAGACGGTCGTGTTCCTGCCGCTCATCAAGACTAGTCAGAAATTCTGCCGCTTGCTCAACGAGTGCGGTTTCCGCGCCGTCGAGGTCAACGGACAGAGCGAGGACCGCGCACAAATCCTGAAAGACTTCGATGAGGGCAAGTATGACGTTCTTTGCAACTCGCTCCTCTTGACCGAGGGATGGGACTGCCCGAGCGTCGACTGTATCGTCAACCTCCGACCGACCAAGAGCCGTGCGCTCTATGCTCAAATAGTCGGTCGTGGCACTCGCCTTTCACCCGAGACTGGCAAGACCGACCTGCTGTTGCTCGACTTCCTGTGGATGACCGAGCGTTTGGAGTTGGTTCGCCCTGCAGCGCTCGTTACGAGCTCTCGGGAGGTCGCGCAGAAGATGACCGCCATGGTCGAGCAGGCGGGATGCCCGGTCGACCTGCAGAAGGTCGAGAGCAAGGCATCAGACGAGGTGGTCGCCGAGCGCGAGGAAGCCCTTGCAAACCAGCTCGCCGAGCAGCGCAAGAAGAAGGCGAAGCTGGTCAACCCGCTGCAGTACGAGATGTCAATCGCCGCAGAGGACCTGAGCGGATACATCCCCGAGTTCGCCTGGGAGATGGCACCGGCAACAGACAAGCAGAAGGCGGCGCTCGAGAAGTGCGGCATCGACGCTTCCGAGATTTCCAACGCCGGCAAGGCGTCGAAACTGCTCGACCGAGTGAAGAAGCGCCGCGACAGCGGACTCAGCTCGCCAAAGCAGATCCGCCTGCTCGAACGCCGAGGATTCAAGCATGTTGGCACATGGTCGATGGAAGCTGCAAGCTCGATGATTTCCAGAATCAGCGCGAGTGGATGGCGAATCCCGAGCGGCGTAAACCCTGCGACGTACGTACCGAATGAAAGGAATGAATAAGATGGCAATTGAGCTGCCGAGGGATGCGAACGGTCAAATCATCCCACTCGACACGACCATGATGTACCTCGAGAACGGTAACCAGTTTCACGTAGCTGATCTCTTCTTTGAGGCGAGATCCGGCAGATGGCTCGCGCGAAGCGGAAGTGAATGCATCGAGACCGACAAGCTGTATCTCGAAAGCAAGAAGAAGGTCGCGGAGTACAGGGCCGAGGACGTTTTGGTAAACAGGCCCAAGAAGACAATCCCGCAGAACGCAGCACAGGCCAACAAGGGCGTGACCCTATCCACGCTCCCCGAGTATGCAACGCCCAACGAATGGGCCGAGGCTTTCAACGTGAGCCTGAGGACCGTCTACAGGATGTGCAGCCTTGGGGAGCTAATGACCGTGAAGGTCCGCGGCAGCATCCTCATCTACCGCGACTCATCCTTTGTGCTGCTGGGGCTAGATAGGTGATAGCAATGGCGAATATCGAGTTACCAAAAGATGCCGAGGGCCGCGAGATTCCGCTTGATACCGTTGCTCTATATGACGATGACGGCAACGTCCACAGCGTCCGCCGATTCATCTACACGACCGACTTTGACTTAGGCGACAAGTGGATGAACAGCTGGTACATAGTCGTTGATGACTATAAAACTGCCAAACCTGAGCAAATGCGCCTTACCTCACCCGATAGCTGGGAGAAGCTGGAAGAGGACTTGGGAAGGGCGGCAGAACGCGATGTTGTCCCGACGGGCTGCCGATACTTCAACGCCACCAACAAATGCGCCGGTTGTCCGCTTTATGGCAACGTTAACTGTGATGTGTATAGAGACGAGCGAGCATTCGGGAACATCATCTCGCGCATCCGCAAGCTGAGGGGTGAGGACTAATGAAGCGCCAAAAGACTGTAGATGCTTACACCTGCGACTGCTGCGGGGCTGAGATCGACGATAGGGCAGATGCGAGCATTACCGTTTACTGCAATGGCGACATTTGCTACGAGTGGTGTGCTAAAGGCGATTATTGTGAGCGCTGCGCAGACATGCTGGTCGGCGCGATTACGGCTGCAATTCCCGTGCCGGAGCGCTATGAGGATAAATTTCGCAATCAAGAGACGTGCGTCGCGTGCGAGGTCGATCTGATTAACACCCAGCGTGAGTTGGGAAGTGAGTGAAATGACCAAGGCATCGACCAAATACAAGGTCAGCAAAAAGGTAGTCAAGCGCTACCTGGCCGACCATGACCTCACGCAGAAGCAGCTGGCGCAGATGGCCGGTATCACGCCCGGTGCGCTCAGCGCCCTCATCCGATGCCAGCGAGACATGCGCGTGGGTAACCTGTTCGCGCTTGCTGACGCGATGCGTATGGATCCGCGCGACCTTGTTGAGAAGGTGGACGAATGATTACCGATGAAGAGTTGCGCGAGATAGCTAAAGAATTACGTACACACAGCAATTGCGAGGGATTTAAAGACTGCACTGAGTGCCAAGAGCTCAGTGTGAAATTGTTTGGCGATAAATATGTTTTGTGCCAGCTGGATAGTCAAGACGTGAGTTATTGGGGAGCCGTCGCCGACTTAATCGACCGCCCGATGTGCCACGACCTTGTCAAGCACAGGCAAGACCCGTTTATTCCCGGCAAGCGGATGGCCGATGGCTACTTCCACTGCTCAAGCTGCGGATGGCACGGGCAGCTCTGGGAGTACATCGGCTTCGGAGACATGTTGGCCTACGAACCGGTTCACTGCCCGAAATGCGGGGAGGAGATCAAGCGATGACTACCGAAGATCTAGACGAGATCGTGTCGAGACTGAGGCGCACCTCCAACGACTCTCTCGGCGGTGAGAGCCTGCAAAAGGCGCTCGCTAGGATCACCAAGGCTCCGGCAACGGACTGGCGCACCGTGATACGCCGGATCGCGGAGCTTATCGACCGTGGCGTCTGCCATAACGTCTACGACGAAAGCGAATGCGATGCCTGCGATAACGGCTTCGAGTGCTCTGTTTGCGGATGCAGGGTCGAGGACGAGGAGCACTACCACGTGAGCGGCGAGTGGAACTTCTGCCCCCAATGCGGCAAGAGAGTGCGGCCGAAAAATGAGTGACGTCTACAAGCTGACGCAGAAGAGCGTCTGGACAAACGATGTCGGCAGGAACACCAGCTGGTATCTGCTGGATGAGCACAAGATGGGCTACTACATCGACTACGTCGATTGGACGATGCAGTACGGCTGGGGGTCTCTCAGGCTGGATTCCGAGTGCATGGCCTTCCGCTACGACGGCAAGAAGGGCTGCGTGACCAGCTGGAGCGAAGTCGATACCGTTCTCGGCCTGGGACCGCAAGAGGCATTCGAGACTATCTGCGAGCACCTCGGGATAAAGGTGAGATACCTCTAGCTGGAAAGGCCGGAACAATTATCTCCCTCAATAGAAAGGAATCCAACAAATGAATATCACCAAGCGAAGGGTCGCGTTTATCGCGGCCCTCGTCGTATCCGTCCTGGCTATCGTGATCGTCTGCGGTCTGGCTGGCTGCTCATCGTGCAGCCGCTCGGTCAAGAGCATGAGCAGCGATTTCAGCGGTGGAATCAACCGTACCGTCACGCTCTACGACAACACGGGCAAGGAGATCAAGAGCTGGCACGGCAAGTTCGACATTGAATCGAACGACCAGGAGGTTTTCTTTGACGATGCCCAAGGCAAGCGCGTGATTATCCAAGGCGGCATCGTCGTAAGCGAGGAAGACTGATGTGCCTCTGTGAAAGCAATATCGCGCGCGCGTACCACCACGTGCTAAGCAAAACCCAGACTGTCCGAGATCTGTACACACCAAACGGAAGCTGCGAAGGGTGCGGCCAATGCTGCTCGCGTTTCATTCCCATGAGTGCGTTCGATATGGTGCGTCTGTCCGCCTATGTCATCAAGCATGGAATCAGGCCGCATAAGCGCATGGACAGAAGCATTGATCTCACCTGTCCATATCTCACCACGTCTACTAATCGCTGCTCCGTGTATCCCGCACGCCCCGAGGTGTGCCGCGCATACCGCTGCGACAAGCAGATTTGGGAAATGCCGGCATTCTACGGTGCCGAGAGCATGCAAGAAGTGGACATGTTGGTATTTGCAAAAACCCAGACGGCAGCATATGACGATTTATTCGGAACATCGGATGACGAACCATACGGAATGGTTGAGAAGGTGGAAGACTAGATGAAGATCTCATCCAACATTCAAGTAATCCAAGCCCAGTTTGACGGCCCCAAGCTGAAACCAATCTACGCCCACGGCGTGGAGGATGCCGGGTGCGACCTCAAGGCGAATATTCCCGGCCCAATCACCATCGAGCCTTGGAAATCGGTGTGGGTCGGCACGGGAGTTCATCTGGCGATGCCGGAGGGCATGTTCGCGCTCCAGGCACCACGCTCCGGGCTCAGCTGCAACCACGGCGTCACGCTCGCCAACGCGCCGGGAATCATCGACCCAGGCTACCGCGGCGAAGTCCGCTGCAAGCTGGTGAACCTGAGCGATGAGCCTTATACGGTCTATCCACTTGAGCGAATCGCCCAGCTGGTGTTCTTGCCGTTCGTAAACGCCGCGTTCATGACCTGCGACAGCCTGCCGGAAAGCTCGCGCGGCGAGGACGGCTACGGAAGCACGGGGGCGATGTGATGGCAGATCAGGTTGGAAAGCGCTGCGCCACGTGCCGTTTTGCGAGAGACCCGTTCACCGTCAAGGTCTACGAGGTCAAGATTGACTACCTGACGTGCGGGCGAGACCGGCGCGACATACCGCATGTGTGCCAGCCGTGCAACACGTGCAACTTCTGGGAACCGAAGGAGGCCGGGCGATGCAAGTGATGGGAGTCGACATGACTGAAAACGAGATAACGCTGACGAGGGATGCCGGGTGTCCCGAGCACTACAGGGGCGATGGGTTCATCACGTGCTCCCGTGCCATGAAGGCGGCGCTCGGCAGATGGCCTACCGCCACGGCGCTGTGCTGCACCATGGCGGTCTGGTGGTGGTGCTGCGCCTTCAAGTACGTGTGGAGGTGCATGGTCAAGGGCAAGACGCTCGAGGACATCGACAAGGCGATCGACTGCCTGTACAAGCTGCGCAAGGAGATCAAGCCGTACCTGAAGCCGCAGATGAAGGCCGACAACATTGTCGCCGGCAAGAGCGTTGAAGACCGATGAGCTCGCAAAAGAGAGGGAAAGGACAAGACAGATGGCAGGACACGAGACCGTGCGCTCGACCGACTTGAGCGCACTCCAGGGCATCTTCTTCGAGGAACTGGACAACCTGATGTCGCTCGACATCAACGGCGATGACGAGGCGATCGAGCGCGAGATCAACCGCGCGAAGGCGGTGTCCGATGTGGGCGCACGCGCCATCGAGAACGCGAACACCGCCGTCGGCATCATCCGCGCACGCTCCGAGATGGCCGGCGCGAAGCTCGCGAGCGTCCCCGCGATGCTGAAGGCGTAAGAGCGATGAGCAGGGTCATGACGAAGGCGGAACATGCGTGGCTTCTCGACATGGCCCCGCGATTCCGCTCATGGGACGATCTCCTCGCTTCATTCGAGTGCGCCTTCGGCTACCAGCCGAAGCGCCAGACCGCGCAATGCTACATCTCGAAGCACGGCGTGAAGCTGATGAGCACCACCGTCCGCTGGCTGGAACATCCGGAGTTTGACGAGTTCCTGCGGGAATTCGTCCCCGGTCACGGACAGGGCGAGATCATCGACGAGTTCAAGAAAAGGTTCGATATAAGGTTGAGGGTTACCCAGCTCAAAGACCGCGAATCGACTCTGGGCCTGAAGCAGGGCACATATGGAGGCAGGTTCGCGCCCGGCACTGTACCGCCCAACAAGGGCAAGAAGCTGACCGACTACGTCAAGGACGAGGCGAAGTTGGCGAACATCCGCAGGTGCCAGTTCAAGAAGGGCGAGGAAGTCCACAACGAGTGTCCCATAGGAACCGAGCGCGTGAGCAGGGACGGGTATATCGAGGTCAAGGTGCCCAAGGAGGATGCCGATGACCGCGCCCACGGATGGTGGAAGCCCAAGCACCGGCTCATCTGGGAGCAGGTCCACGGCCGCAAGCTGGAAAAGGGCGAGAGCGTGATGTTCGGAGACCGCGACATGACGAACTTCGACCCCGACAACCTCGTGATGGTTACCCAGGCGCAGCGGCTTTTCATCAACAGGCACAACATTCCCTACCACGATGCCGAGTCGCTGCGCACCGCCGTCTCCATGGCGAAGCTGAACGAGGCGATCGTGACCGCCGAGCTGAGGCCGCGCAAGTGCCCGTGCTGTGGCAAGACATACAAACCGCAGTACAAGGCACAGCGCACCTGCCGCGAGTGCCTGGATTCGGGGCGCAAGGCGCGGCGCAGCTACGGCATCGCCGTGTGCGCGAAATGCGGTGCGACATTCGAGAAGCTGAGCGTGCGGGGGAAGTATTGCCCGAAGTGCAGGAAGAAGAAATTCAGAAAGGAGAAGAGCTGATGGAAGACCACAGCGACCTTCTGGACGCGCTCTCGGCAATCGACCCGTCCACGTTGAACTACCAGGAATGGCTGGACGTCGGCATGGCGCTCCATGAGAGCGGGCTTCCGCTCGATGCGTGGGACGAGTGGAGCCGCAGGGACGCCGGCAGGTACCACGAGGGCGAGTGCGAGCGCAAGTGGCGCGGATTCGGCTCGGGGCAGACCAGGGTGAAGTCCGGCACGCTCGCCAAGATGGCGACCGAGCGCGGGTGGGTGCCGCCGTGCATGTCCCAGGGAATGGGCGAGGCGCTGTCTTGGGACGGCGAGATCTCGACCGCGCTCATCGACCCGTCATGGGTCGAGCCGGTCGAGCTGCCGGAAACCGACAAGACCGGCCCCGAGGAGCTCGTCGAGTACCTCGGCCACCTGTTTGACGAGGACGATGTGGTCGGCTACGTGTGCGAGAGCTGGGACCGCGAGGGCAAATGGCTCCCAAAATCGAAGGGATGCTATTCGCGCACCGCCGGCGAGCTGATGCGCGAGCTTAAGAAGTACGGCTCCATCGAGCAGGCGCTGGGCTCATATGACGACCGCGCCGGCGCATGGATCCGAATAAACCCGCTCGACGGCAAGGGCGTTGGCAACGCCAATGTCTCCGAGTTCAAGTACGCCCTGGTCGAATCCGACACGCTGCCCAAGGAGAAACAGCTGGCCCTCATGCAGGAGCTTCAGCTGCCGTGCGCCGCCATCGTCGATTCGGGGAAGAAGAGCCTGCACGCCGTGGTGAAGGTCGACGCCCGCGATTACAACGAGTACCGCGACCGCGTCATGCGACTGTACGACGTTTGCCGCAAGAACGGGCTCGACCCCGACACCCAGAACAAGAACCCGAGCCGCCTGTCGAGGATGCCCGGTGCCATGCGCTCGGGCGAGCGTCAGCGCCTCGTGAGCGGACCGTGCGGAAAGGCATCGTGGTCCGAGTGGTGGGACTGGATGCAGGAGACCACCGACGACCTCCCCGACCCCGAGAACCTCGCATCCGAGTGGGACGCCATGCCCGAGCTCGCGCCGCCGCTCATCGACGGCGTTCTCCGCCAAGGCCACAAGATGCTGCTCGCGGGGCCGTCCAAGGCGGGCAAGTCGTTCGCGCTCATCGAGCTGTGCGTGTCGCTCGCCGAGGGCAAGCCGTGGTTCGGATGGGGGTGCGCGCAGGGAAGGGTGCTCTACGTCAACCTCGAGCTGGATTCCGCGAGCTGCCTGCACCGCTTCAAGGACGTGTACAGGGCGCTCGGCTACGCGCCCGAGAACGTGGGGAACATCGACATCTGGAACCTGCGAGGGCGCTCCGTGCCGATGGACAAGTTGGCTCCGTCGCTCATCCGCCGGGCGCTCAAGACGCGCCCCATCGCCGTGGTGATCGACCCCATCTACAAGGTCATCACGGGAGACGAAAATTCGGCGGACCAGATGGCCGCCTTCTGCAACCAGTTCGACAAGGTCGCCCAGCAGGTCGGTTGCGCCGTCATCTACTGCCACCACCATTCCAAGGGCCTGCAGGGACAGAAACGCTCCATGGACCGCGCGTCCGGCTCGGGCGTCTTCGCGCGAGACCCCGATGCGCTGCTGGACATGACCGCGCTCGAGCTGACGGACGAGTGCACCAAGGCGCACTACGACTGGCGCAGGCAGCACGCGATCTGGGCTGCTTTCGACAGGTTTTTGCCGGAATGGCGCTCCGATGAGAAGTTCGTCGGCATCGACTCGGCGGACGATCTGCAGAAGTGGGCGAACGAGCCGGCGAACGGCGCACCCATCGAGTTGCGCCGCGAGCTTGAATCCATCCACGAGAACTTGCAGGAATCGTCGCGCGGATGGGCGGCGTGGCGCATCGAGGGAACGCTTCGAGAGTTCCGCAGCTTCAAGCCGAAGAACCTTTGGTTCGAGTACCCGGTGCACCTGCCCGATGAGACGGGTGCCTTGGCTGACCTGAAATGCGAGGGCGAGTACGACCCGAGGGCCAGCCGCTCCAAGGGAAGGGAGACGTCCCAGAAGGCCTTCAAATCGGAGCAGCAGCAGAAGGTGGACCTGATCCGCGAAGCCATGGAGCGATGCGCCGAGGACGGGGTTGAACCGACAAGGGTCAACGTGCTCGAGCGCATCGGTGAGGTCGAGTTCAGGGGCAAGCCCTTTGACATGAGGGCACTGAAATACGCAACTAGAAACAACGCAAAATGGAGCCCATTCCGAGTAAAGGAAGGCACCGATTTGCTTTATGACAAGAACAATCAGGCGCTTGATTTCGATGGCGAAATCGACCTTTCGAAGTAGGTTCTGATTTATATAACCCCCGGGGTACAAACCCTGGATATTACAGGTTTGTACGGGTACAAAAACAGGGGTACAAACCTATTACTACGTAATAGGGGGCCTTTCCTGTGGGTAAAAAAATCAAGAGTGGAACATCTTTTTCAAGATATGCCACTCTCTACAAAAGCTTTTGCTTTTCAATTGTAGAAGATATTATATCAGAAGTTTAGGTGTTTGTCAATAGGTTTTTTATAACTTTTTCCTGAAATTTATAAACGCCTACGATCTTTGTATTTGTCCTAAAATATTCTTTATGCCGTACAACTCTTCCTTCCAAAAATTCCTGAAGCTCCTCATAACGCTTTTTTCTGGAATTGACCGGCATCAGACAGTCGTATACATACAACAGCGTAATAAAGCTGTTTGTAAATTTGCAGTTCATATTGTTGACGCGCGATGTTTTAGAGATTTCCGGCATAGCTCCAATAAAGTTTGAAATTTCGCTGTTCACCTGCTTTGTTGCATCGATTCTCTCTGTCATCTTATTCAGCAGGCAGTTGCTGTGTGCCGATGCATTGCGGACATCCCGTACGGTGTTCATCAATGTTCTATTCACGATTTTTACGTTATATCGTTTCTCGCAGAAATAGCAGAAATACAGCAGGTCTCCAAATGAAATCAGCTCCACAAACACCCAGATGGGGAAATACGGGTAATACTTTGCAATCAGGTCCTTGCAGTACTCTCCAGCCTTATGCCTGCGTATCCCTTCCAGCACTCTCATCCCGCCTTCTTCTGCAAGAAAGCGGCGGACGATATCATATCCATCTTCCTGCGGGTCCTTTGTTGCAAGGTCCACAAGCCGAACTTTGATTGCATGTTCAATGTCCAGGCACATTTCCAGCACCAAATGCCGCAAGTGCATATCCAGTCGAGACAACTCCTGCAAATATGCAAAATCCAGATTCTGGTACATTCCCTTCCGCTTGCCTTCTACGCATTTTTCGTAGTTTGCGCGGTAGGCTGCAAGCTTCATGTAATAATTATTATTCTCCAGAAAATCCATTGCTTCTTTTTCAGAAGTCTCCCGGAATGTGATGCCTTTTTCTTTCATGTGCTCAATCAGCTCTTTGGTCGAAAGCATTGGCTTCATTCTGCATTTTCCTCCTCTCTGTCCTTTTCAATCCGGACAAAGGGCGCTATTGCGTTGGTGTCGCCGTGGCGGACGATGGAGTAGGTGATGTCGCAGT